>Ga0209712_10001147_pt1 | contig 22744 bp, 17 predicted proteins | sample ArcOceMetagenome_FD_187443 | JGI IMG/M metagenome (GOLD analysis project Ga0209712, IMG submission 187443) | Marine eukaryotic phytoplankton communities from Arctic Ocean - Arctic Ocean - Greenland ARC118M Metagenome (SPAdes) (version 2) | ecosystem: Environmental > Aquatic > Marine > Oceanic...
CTTTTCTAATGTAATAAATATAGTTAAAAAAAATGTTTAGATTGAGCCATGATTGACTGGTTAAACACTAACTAAGTAGTAAATCTTTTTAGAGCTACTTTGATTACTCCAAAACATTTATTTTTTGCTTCCTTCAAAATAAAAATAGCGTGATGTGCAGCTACGTTTTTTTTCAAAAATAAAGTGAAAAATAACCAACAAAGTAATGTTGAAAATATACCATATATCAGAAATACGATACTTAACGAAAAAAGATAAGAGATATTATCTATAAAGAAAATTTCAGATAAAAATGCTAATGACATTGAAACTGCAAAATAGCTGATGAATAACATAAAGATATTGACTAGTAATAAACCAAATATCTTACGAGTTGCTACAACAAGAAGTACAGTTATAGTCAAGAACTCTGCCAAAACTCTAACGGTTGAAAATGTATCTAAACTTCCATTTGAAAAATAGAAAAGTGCCGCACCCATGAAAATTAACGAGTAAATATCGTACAAAAAAAGAAATTTTACTTTCCCTGAAGAGGTGATAACTTGAGAAGCAACTTTACCTATTCCTGCAGGTATTGTTAAGAACGCAAGTATGCCAAAAACAGGTACAAAATCTATCCATTTGTCACCTAATAATAACAACACAACTGGTTCACTAAAAACAAACAAGAAGCATGACATAGGAACCACAAAGGCAAAGACTATAATGAGCACTAAACTAACTTGATGTTTGATAGCTTCTTTGTCGTTTATAGAACGTGAAAAAGTCGCAAGTAATGGCTCTAAAGCTGGAGAAATCGCCTCTGAACCGGGCATGGACGAAATGTATTTAGTGATATGAAAACCGCCTAAAATACTAGGTGAATAAAATGAGCTTACCATTATCGTATCAAGCTGAGCACGAGTGTAACCCAACATACCTTTCCCAAGCATCCATTTTGAAAATCCCCACTGCTGCTTTGCATTAGCAAGAGACAGTTTAGGTCTATAACTCAAAAATAGGTAAGAACATACTGCACCAACAGCATTAGATACCAAGTGCCCTATGATGAGTGCCCAATAGGTTTGAAAAATCAGCGCAGTTGTAATAGTAAAAGTAACAGACGAAAACTTTGTTATTATCTCTATCTTAAAAGGAATCGTATACTCTTGATTTCGCCGTAGGATCGCCATATATGGGTTTACAAACATCTGAGCAATGAGCATAAATGCCAGAATTGGAATCACCAACTCTAGCCTGTCATCAGAGTAATATTCTGCTACAAAAGGTGTAGCAATCAATAAAAGTACAAATATGACCAATTTTAATATTATGTTAATGGTCCAGGAAGTGTCAATATCACTATCCTGCACTGCATTTTTTTGAATAAGATATTGCCCACTGCCTGACTCCATTGACATTGATACAAAGCCAATAACCAAATTAGCAATAGCCACCAGACCAAAATCTTCAGGCACTAATACTCGAGCCAAAATCAGAGTGCTTATCAACCCAAAGGAACGTTGAATTACTTTACCTGAAAAAAGTAATAATGAACCTTTAAATACTTTTTTTGCTTCTGACAACACTCTGTTCCTAAATAGATAATGTCCACTCTATTAAAACCTATATATGGATTTTTTTATACTTATTTTATGTTTGTGTTGCGTTAAAAACAGGCTGTCATTTCGGATTTATCTGGTGGTGTCATAACCTACTTTTTTTAGTTGTCTTTTTAATCCAGTGTTCAGGTTAGTCTAGTTTTCTCATTGATTCTCCAGAAAATTTTATTCGATAGCTGTTTTATAATAGCCATCGAATAAAGTTTAACAGGACGATTTCCCTTAATACAGGCAAGTCAAAGGCCATCTTAGTCGCTTTGAGTAGGGGGTAACGGAATGAGTACACCCCATAAGAGATGATGCTAACCCATCTAAAATTGGCAAATCTAATAGCTGTTTTACAAACACTGAATTAGGCGCAGTAACTCATACCACACCCAATAGAATTAGAACCAAGGAGAAGTTATGACGCACGTAGTTTAGCTGGAATAATTTTTTTAAAATTTTTGATGAAGTGACTGCCACAATAATAGAGGCTAACCAAAAAAGTAACTCGCATAACATTAATTTTTGTTTTTCTGAGTCACGGTAGATAAGAAATAAACTCGCAGCTACAACTCCGATTAAAAAGTGTGGCAAATTTGCCTTGCGAAAGATTGGCATTTGAAGCATTGGTATAACTGTGAACGGTACGGATGATATTTTGCACATCAGTGTCGAATCTTTCTAAGCAAAGTAAAAGAATGTAACTATCTAATAATACATGAATTGTATTGGTAATTTCTTCGAATTAATTGCTAAAAAAACATTGTAAATATTCGCCAATAATAATGATGATAGCAACCGTAATAGTCGATAACTTTAGTTTATTAACCACCAAATACTGGCATAAATATTTAATCTTAAGCACAGTGCGAAATACCTTACTTATCACAGATCAAAGAGGAATAAAAAGATCCGTGTTAGCAACGAGTGCACTTACAGAACCATTTAAAAATTAAAGGATAACAGCCGGAAATTCTGGTTTCGATATCAAAACCCCATTAAAATTAACGGGATATGAATCATAGATGATTATGAATACGATTAGATAAAGTAATATACTCATATTGTAGTTGCTACTAAAAGTTGATATTGACCAGTTGTTTTTCATAATATACACCTACTCAATCATTAGTATGTGTATTAATTTTTGCGCCTTATTTTAACTAGAAAAATTAATGAAAAAAGTACTATTAATATCGGTAAAGGCCACTTTAACCAATAGGCGAATTTTTCAAAGTAATATTTATTGGTAATAAAATGCTCAACACCATCAAATTGACCATAGTTTTCTTTATATATCCTTTGAAATAGTAAAAATTCTTTTAGAGGGTATCCAGCGTCAGAATAAAGCGTTGCAATGTCCCTGCTGTTGGATGCAAATTCATCAATTGAATAAGGAATAACAATGCCGTAGTCAGCATCAAAGATATACTGTTTTCCATTTTCAAATGTTGCAGATACGACCACATGGCCCGGGAATGTCAAAATTTTATTGGAAATATTTTGCTCATTTAGCAGCTGAGACATTATCATTGAAGCATCACCACAAATACCAATACCTCGCTCTAAACTTTTGAGGTAGTTAGCAAAATGGTATCTTTGGTACTCAGGTATGCCAGAAAATTTCCCCATAAAATATAAAAAGTAATTTTCCCAAATGGGGATCAATTGATTAAAGGTGTCTTCGGGGTAAACCAACCAATCTAAATGAGCAAGTCCTTTAGCAACAACTATGGTGATTCTGGATGCATACTCAATATCATTTTCGTCGCCAAGCCTAATAAGTTCTAACAGCGTACTATTATAACTAGTAGGCTGATCATTAGGAAAAATCAGATATTCATCTTGAAAATTATCGACTCGGATATCTCTGGTCAATCCATAAACATTTATCAAAAACAGTAAGCAACCTGTTACCAAAAAAAAATACTGTATGACTACTTTGATTTGCACTCATCACCTCTTTGTCACAAATAAAACCCAGTTAATTAGATTTACAATGTTAATAATTCAAACACCAAACCAGTTTTCATATTTCACCCATAAAACAATTTTGCAAAACGTGCTTTAATTACTTATACAAACAACTTGTTAGCGCTTTGCAATCGAGACTTTACAGTACATGTTCTCTGCCTTTACCTCACATGTCTTTTAACTTTTCCTCATCTGACAATATGCCAAACACAGTTGAAGCAATATTCGAGGACTTAGTAGCTTCAATCACAAACCCTGATTTACCGATTAACATTGTTTCCTTTGTTCCTCAATAATCACCAGCGATAACAGGCTTTTTACATGATGGCGGTTCCACTAGGACCATACCAAAGCCTTCAATACCATTATTTATCGTACTATTAGCCAAAATAAAAAATCACATTTTGGTAACATTTATTCATCTGTTGATCAGTGATACCAGTCAAAAATTGCACGTGCTCTTCTACCTCAAGTTCAACAGTAAGCTTGACTAAACTATTGAGCTCTTAACATTCTCCCATAATCGCATATAAGTCGTGAAGTTTTACTTCGAATGTTCTCAGATTAGTTGGGCAATTTTTGATATCCAGTTATGATTCAAACTGTCAAGGAATTACCCCACTGCGGCATCACCTTCACGCTAACGCTCCCTCTATTGAGGTACGTATAATGTAAACTTTAAACAGTTTGCCAGTTGTTCCCCGAATAGCCACACCATCATCTAGGATTTAAAACGATTTTTACCTTGGCGCTGTAAAATATTTTTCATTTACCGCAAAGAAATTACTTAACTATCATTTACTTATTAGGGAGAGGATCGTCCGCTGCTACCTTAGATTGAGAACTACAACCCATTACTGCGATTAAGCTCAACATCAGTTCGCATCCCTGACTCTTATATAGATTGGATTAGTGTAAAACATGTAGTGATGCATTTCTGGTTGAATGCTGCGTCCACTAATTCTAACCACCGTGTGTTTAGAATTAATTATTTGTGATGTCTCAAAGCTGAGACGTTTACCCGTCATATTGGCGTATACAGAGATAGGCGTTGTTGTAATCGAATCTTGTGTGATAATAATAAGTTCTAGCTCATCCAAGCTTGTTTCAAAGCCTTGCCAATCCTCGGATGCCAAATTGACTTCAAGATTAATTTTTATATTTTCTCCAATTTGACTAACATAGGCAACAGAGCCAATATTATGTACTTTACCTTTTTTATTGTTTACCGAAAACATTAGCGATTCAACAAATTTACCATGTTGAGCCCACATTTTCCCCTGGCGCATAGCCATCAGGACATCATTTTGGGCATTACTTTCGCTAAAAAGGTGTGTAGATGAAAACTGACATGGCCAATAATCCATTTGCACATTATGAAAATCAGACGCTGCTCGTGCGGCAGTGATCCTATAACCACTCTGCAACAACTTATCCCACTCACCACCAATTATGGCAATTGAAGGATCCCAGCCATGAATAGTCCGTAATACTGACTGGTAAGAGCCATTGTTTCTCCCTCTTTTGCGCTGATGCCCTGGAGCTCCAGAAAAGCCAATGACAACATCTGTCTCTTGTGCCCATAGTTCCATATCATATTGGTTCTCTGCCGTTTGAAAATCTTTACGGCTTGGATGGTTATAGATAATAACCGGTTTCTCTGCGTCTTTTTCTGCCAGAGCATTAAGCCATTGAAAAGCTGGCTTGGAAGATAGAAACTGCGTTTTATACTCCTTATAATGATCAAATTGCTCCCTAAATAAACGCAATTGTCTTTTCATCGCAGGCGTATCTGCAAATAACACTGTGGCATGCTCTCTGCCCCCAAATGGCGGAATGTTCCATTCAAAACCCGGTATGATATTCATTTGAGGATATAAACGACTCACTTTGTCAATCTCAGCAAAGTACTCTTCAGACAACACTTTGGTAAGCTCTTTGTCGCCATGATCGGTTATAGCAATAACATCACACCCAAATTTATGCGCATTCTTTGCCACTTCACTCACCGTTTTGTTTCCGTCTGAATAACGTGTGTGGATATGTGTGTCTATTTTCAACCACTTGCCAAGTGTACTTACGGGGCCAATAAAATTATTTTTATCAAAGGCATCAGTTGCTTCATTGTCTGCCTCGCTATACAGTTTTAACCCCGCGATTCTCTGGTCAATATCAGCTGCCAATTCATTATAACTCTCTGAATACATACCTCCTAATACTCGGGTAAAATCACTTTCTCTAATTCCTTCAGGTAAGTCATGAATAAAAGGAAAAAATATCGACTCATCAATATGATTAGCTAATATATATTGCGCCTTTAGTGCACTTTTATTACTGCGCGTTAAGTACTCTGCGAATACCAGCCCTGCTTTATCTGCCGCGAGGTCCGCAAAACTAAAACCACTGCCGCCTTTTGCACTATCTAATATTTCTTTAAACTCGCCGATCTTAAGGCCTATATTCTCTCTGCCAACTTGCTGCAGCATGGCTGAGTACAAAAAGTGCAAGGACAGATCTTGTCTGCCACCCAACGTCATAGATTGTTGCTGAATATCACCGTCTATGCCCGCTAGCCTAGCAAACTTAAGACTACCAAATTTAATAGCCAGTGCCCAAAGGGCAGCAGTATTTTCTTCTACTGGATTGCCATCTATTGAGTTAAGCATGGCCTGTTGCATGACTACAGTAACGGAATTAGATAATGAGTTACTCTTTGAAGCAACGTGATCTAACTTTTTGAGGTATTGCTCAATCTTATCAGGCGCTACATTTGCGCTTTGACTGACTGTTTTAGCAATATCTGCTATGCCTTTGAGTGAGCTGTTAATGCTATCCTTAAAATCACTTGATTTAGTGGTGGACAGAATAATTTTTTCATCTGAAACTTGAATATTCGTAAGTAATTGAGCCACTGTTTCACTAACGTCAGTGTCAAATAATAGCCACGCCCCAAATCTCATAGTCGAATTAATGATGAAGCCTGGAATATATAAATTACCGAAATAACAACCATCAATTTGATAGACCGAAGCACCTTGGCTTAAAGTGCAATTGAAATTTATATAAAAAGGTTTTAGATCTATTGTCGACGCTATAATGACCAGAAAACGATTAAACCTTATGGCGACTTTAGTATTGTCAAATGTATGAGAGGCAACTTCAGCAATTGCGTTAATTGCATCTGTATTTAATTCTATTTCTACATAGGTTTGAGTTGAAGAGAATTGCTTCCAAATAGCTTTAGCTTTTTTACTGGCTATTTTTGCATTTTTTGCCTCAAGATGACTTTCTTGTATAACTAAAGGGTGCAACTGGATTACGAACGCGGCCAGCACAATAATTGGTAGAAGAGACAAGACTAGTTTCAACAATAATTTTTTCACTAATAAAACCTTAATTTGAGTATTGTTACCGTTGCACAGTGATATAAATCGCCAATATGCTAACATATTAACATTTTGTAAACGATATCAGTGACTTGGACTGCTAACATTGTGAATATACTGCTACTTTCTCACCGCGTCCCTTTTCCTCCTAATAAAGGAGAAAAAATAAGGACATTTTATCAGCTTAAATTTCTTAGTGAACTTGGCCATCAAATTCACCTTTTCTCACCTTATGAAGACAAAGAAGAGTTAGCCCACTTTAATACTTTACGTGAATCTTTTTGCAAGACGGTTAAAGCTATTCCGCTTAAGCATAAGGCATTACGCCTATTCAAGGGAATGGCAAAAAATCAATCATTGAGCATAGCGAATTTCTACGATAAAAACCTGCAGCAGAATGTTGACCTGTTTTTATCCGATAATACTGTCGATGTAATATTATGCACCGCTTCTTCCATGGCAGAATACATATTTAAAAGTTCGGTATTAAAGTCCCTCAATAAAAAGCCCCTACTCATAATGGACTTTATGGATGTAGATTCTGATAAATGGGGGCAATACAAACAAAAAAGCTCATTCCCTATGAGCATCATCTACGCTCGTGAACAGCAGCTTTTATCTACGTATGAAAAACGGATAGTAAAGCAGTTTGATGCCTGTTATCTGATAGCCCATGCAGAAGTCGCTCTTTTCAACCAACAAATTATACAGAGTGACAAAATACACGTTATGGGCAATGGCTTAGATACAATAGCCTTTTATCCGATTAAAGAAAAAAAAGCTAATCCTTACCCTATATTTTTATTTACGGGTGTCATGAATTATAAACCTAATGTTGATGCAGTCGTTTGGTTTGCAGAGAAATGTTGGGGCGACATCATTAAGCAGCATCCAAGGGCAAGATTTATTATTGCTGGGATGAACCCAAATAAAGATATCATGAAGTTAGTTGAATTGACGGGGGTAGAAGTGACTGGGTTTGTCGATGATATTCTTCCCTATTACCACCAAGCTGATATCTTTGTTGCCCCTTTTCGCCTGGCTCGTGGTGTACAAAATAAAGTGCTACAAGCTTTCTCATGCGCTTTACCTGTGATCTCCACTCCCATGGGAGCTGAAGGTATAATATGTCAAGCAGACCAGGATATATTAATTGCCTCAAGCCCTGAGCAATTTATTCAACAGGCAAATAAATTAATTGCCCAACCCAAACTAGCACACTCTATTGGGGAAAGTGCTTTGAAAATAATCCAACAACATTATTCATGGCCATGTCAATTACTGCCATTGCTTGAATTCCTTAGCGCAGAGGAAAAGCAATGAAAAAAGCTATAAAACAGATATTCTTTGTTCTATGTGCGCTGCTTATGACACCTATTACTTTGCTGTATTTTTTGTTTTCCTCGATGTTAACAAAAGATGTGGTGTTAACCAGTTATAGTCAGTTATTAAGTTTACTTCCAGGAAAGTTAGGTGTGTATTTAAGAGCAGGATTTTATAGATTTGTGTTTACTCACTGTAGCCCTGATGCTGTAATTTCTTTTATGGTGTTATTCTCACAAGCAGACACAGAAATTGGCGAGGGTGTTTACCTTGGCGCCCAATGTAATATAGGCCGCTGCAGCATAGGTAAAAACACGCTACTAGGCAGTGGTGTGCATGTCATGAGTGGTAAAGGCCAGCATAATTTTGATGATATTGAGAAACCTATAAAAGACCAAGGCGGGGTACTTGAAAAAATAAAAATTGGTGAAAATTGTTGGGTAGGTAATGGTGCAATGATTATGGCAAACATTGGTGAGGGTTGTATTGTAGGTGCCGGCTCAGTGGTGATTAATGATATGCCTGCCCGTTCCATTGTTGCGGGTAATCCGGCAAAGGTGATCAAAAGTAGGTTGGACTGATTTATGAACAAACAACTGAAAAAATTATTTGGCGTAATGCTAATTTATGCTGCCTTTACGGGGTTAATAGCAGCGGCCCCTTCTTTGCAAACTATTCATGTCAACAATGCAGCGCAACTTTACAAGGCAGTGCACCAAGCCAACCGTGCAAAAGGCACCACTAGTATTGTGCTTGCAGACGGTCGTTACAAGATTACCCAAAGGCTTAGTTTTACAGGTTCACATACCAACTTAACATCACTGTCTGGTGATCCAAGTTTAGTTATCCTATCTGGCCGAGGTATGCATAAAAACTCCTCAGCAGAAATATTAATTGATGTCAGTGGCTCAAATATTAGTTTGTCGGGCTTCACTCTTGAACAATCCGCTAATCATCTTATACAGGTTCGCGCCGAAAAAAACGCTGATAACTTTAGTCTAAGTAACTGTGTGTTACGGGACTCCTATGAGCAATTATTAAAAGTATCGTCATCAGCATCTGATAATTTATTTTCAGACAATGGCAGTATCAAAAACTGCCTATTCGAGTACACCGCTGGCATTGGGCCACAATTCTATATTGGCGGTATAGACGCTCATAGATCACGAAATTGGATAGTTGAAGGAAACATATTTAAAAATATCGCCAGTCCATCTATACATGTAGCTGAACATGCCATTCATTTTTGGCGCAGAAGTGCCAATATCACTGTGATTAATAATACTATTAAAGACTGTGATCGAGGTATAGGCTTTGGCCTGGGGAATGACCCAAACAACCGTACCGATGGGGGGTTAATAGCTTACAATTTTATCCATAGCACAAATCAGTCACACCCGTATGCCGATGCGGGCATCATATTAGAAGCTAGTCCAAATGTTAAAATTATTGATAATCAAATTTATATTGAAACCAGCTACCCAAACGCAATTGAATATCGTTTTACTGGCACTAAAAATGTGCTCATTCAAAATAATATTTCAAATAAGCCTATTCGCTCAAAAGATGGCGGTCAGGCAGCGTTGTTTGGTAATCGACTTTCTGATTACTTTTAGGGCACTAATATTCAGTTTGACCGAAACCACTTAAATCGCATAATTTAGGTGGAACAGCTCAAAAAACCAACTAACACCTCAGCGTTTTTCCTATGTATTACTATGATCCCGTATGCGATAAAATATCAGATAAGTGTAATAAAATCGCAATAATGGCGATCATCGCAAAATCTATTGGCGAGAGTATCCGCGCAAGGATAAGGGTGCTGACTAGCCCAATCAGATAGCTTATAAATGAAGCGCCGCTTGAAAAAGCCGCACTGGCAAATAATCCTTTTGCCGCTATTACCGATTAAACAACAGGCTGGCCTTTTGCACATGTGCCTGCCAATCCAGCTCTGACTCAACATGTTTACGACCAATCTTACCCATTTGCACACAGCTCTCTGGGTCGGCCAATAGCTTAGCAACCTTGGTAGATATTAACTGTGCATCGGTGCAGTCAATCACCAAACCACTTTGATTAACAAGCATGGTTTCTTTGGTACCGCCAGATTCGCCTGCTATGACTGGTCTACCACAAGCCTGGGCTTCAACTAGCACCATACCAAAACCTTCAATATCATTACCAATAGTGCGGTTAGGTAAAATAAATATATCACTTTGCTGGTAACATTGGATCATCTGGGCATCAGACACCTCAGTTAAGAATTGTACATGAGCATTTAGACCTAATTCTGTACTTAATGCCTTTAAGCTTCCAAGACATTCTCCTCGTCCGATAATGACATAAAGAATGTCTGGAAAATGCTGTTTTAACAAAGCAGTTGCTCGGAGCATCATGTCCTGTCCTTTGCGCGCTTGGAGTCTACCTACAGTGATAATAACCTTGCGTTCTTGCCACCCCATTTGCTGTTTAAATTCATCATCAGTTACTGATGGCGCAAATAAAGATGTATCCACTCCTGGATGTAATACATTAATTTTGTCGTCACGACCATAATTCAAACGCTTCACGATACTGGCGGTGTTATGGCTATTACAGATAAGTCTGTCAGCATGTTTACACACTTGTTTAACCATAAGGTTATGTTCACCACTCGTGGCTGCGGTTTCAACATCTTCGCCGTGTACAAAACACAAGTAAGGTGTGCCTGTCATTAACTTAAGTAGCCAAGCCGTCACACCTTCATGGATGACTCGCCCGCAATGTAAATGGGTAATGTGATGCTGTTTGATGATTTTTCTAATTTGCCAAAATACCCGCCAGTAAAACTTAAGGCCGGTAATACTTTTTAAGCCCCATTCTGCAGACTTAAGTGGCATGCGAAGAATATTCAGTTGGTGAGTACTATCAAAATCGGTAGCGCCTTGTAAATCGTCAGCTAAAATCAAGTATTGCTCTTTAGGCAACCGCGAATACAGCTCCCAGAACCAGCGACCGCTTCCTCCAGATATAGGCGGAAAATTCTCAGTGAGCACTAACACTTTTTTATTCATTGTTGACCTACACTCCTTTTGAATACAATGCATTGTTTAGAAATTGATGCGCTATCAGAGGGCTGTATTACGTTTTTTAAAATACAATGTTATCGAGAAATACCAATGATATCGTATTGTCCCATCGGCACTTGTTCAAAAAAGCTAAGGCTGCGATCCACTGGTGTATTTCCATAAAGTGGCACCGTCCAATTAAAGTTACGGCATAACTCGGCCGTAGTAAACAAATCGTCTGGGGTGTGGTTAGTTCTTGCCAGTACTTGTGGGTGTACTTCAATTAAGATGATGACTTTTTGAGCATTTTTAATTAGGGCATGTGCGCCACGTAATAACTGAATTTCCTGGCCTTCTACGTCAATCTTCAAAGCTATAGTTTTTTCAAGTAAGTAATCACCTTGTACTTTTTGCATAGCTTGCCAATTGTCCAGCGACATGACGACTGTCCCGCTGCTTTCAATTTTACTATCTATATACCCTTCGTGGTCATTTAACCTGTCTGGGTCTGCATGAAAGATAGCAAAACCCTCAAAGTTGGATACAGCGGCTTGAATACACATTGTAGGCTGACTCAAATTATTTAAGTTGGCGGTGAGTACGTCAAAGGATTTAGGATTGGGTTCAAAAGCCACCACGTTCTTCAGATTACCGCAGTGAACCGCCACTAAAGATGAAACAGTCCCTATATCAGCGCCTAAATCAAACAAAGTAAAAGGCGTGTTTAAGCTGTTTAATACATCACAAAATGGCAAAAATTCGTCTAAGTAGTAGTTTTCAGGCCCTTTCTCTAGCCAAAAACACCACTCACACACTGGCACACAAAAAAGCCTATTATCGATTTTATGGATTATCACTTTATTAGCAAAATATTTAGATAACCACATATATAATCTATGTTTACCGCGCCAGTCTTTTTTTTGCAGTATCACTAATACAAAATTTAGCCATGAGAAAAAATATTTGCTTTGTTGCATAGGCTAAAACTGACTATTCAAAATCAAAAAGCTGATTTAACCCAGACAGATTGTCTTGTGTTAAGTCGGCAAAAGATAGTGAGTCTTCTTGTTCTGATGAATTATCAGTGACCTGTGAAATTGCCACTAAACCACTACCTACATAACTGCCCATTAAAATTCTATAAATTTCATAGAGTTTAGCTATTCGGTTATTGGTAAACATCTTACCATCTATCACATACCAATAACTTAAAAGACGTTTACCTCGAGGATTCACAATAGTAGACAATCCCATGTTTTGACCATCATCTAAAAGATAAAAATTTGTAGACTCTAGGGTCCATGATTGCTCAGGATACAATCTATTCATTGAGCTAATTAGCTCTCCATGACCTTTTGGATACCATACCAAATACACATCAACAGGTACATTATTTACTTGTCTTAAAAACTGAAACTCTTGATACGGTTGATTGAATTCTGGTTTCCATGCACTAGTATAATTTACTGCGGATAAATCTTGTTCTGTCTTTAACAATACGCTTAAATTGTTAACGGTTCCGAGGACATTTAATTGGTTATTAATTGAATTGAACCAGACTAAAGACAGTAACATCATAGCAACAATGCTGACAGAAGATTGATAGCAGCTTTTAAGATTCAGTCCTTCATAATGGGTTATTTCAGCTTGACTCTTTTCAGTTATAAATTGTTTTTCTCTAATGAGTTCGCCAATACCTAGTAAGCACACAATGACCAGTGAGAAAAACACCCAGCCATAGATTAAATGGTCTGCGCCCACTGCATGTTCCATATCAGAAAGGTAACCCGTCATTATGATACCAAACACCCGAATCGCATTAGCAATGATAGGAAAAATAATAGCAATACACATAAAAATAATTCGGCGTTTTGCTGACTGCATATTTAAGTATGCATACAACGAACCAATGACCACAGATACAATAAAAAAACTGATGCCAGAGCATGCTTCTGCAACTAAAAATTGCCCTTGAGGAATTTCAATATATAAGCCACTACGGTATACCGGAATGCCACTCCAGTTAAGCATGATCATAGACAGATCTGCTGTTACTTGCTGCATCGCAGGAATTAACTCTTCACCGATAGGAATGCAGAATAATAAAAACAAAAGTGGAAACAGTATTTTGTTTGCTTGCCTATTACCGATAAAAGCCCAAACACTTAATGGTAGAAAAGTAAAAGTAGCTATATGCATAAACAGCTGCACATCACCCGCCAAACCTATAGCATAGAGTGTTAAGCTTCCTAGGCACAAAATAAGTACTAAGTAATTAGGCTTAACATCGAGCATATCCAGCTCTGCCCGCTTTAAATAAATCAGATATAAGACACCGGGCAGAACAAACAGGCAATGATTAAAAATATCAGAGATAATCCATATATCAACAGCTGTTGATATACCTCGCCAAAATACTAGCACCCAGACGGCAACAATGATTAACAGACAACTGAATAATGGCCTTGCACTGAGTTTGGTGGGTTTATGAGTATTTTCTGCGGTGTGGTCCCTCACAATAGCGCCTTTCATTTTGAAGTTATGTTGTAGACATCTTTCATCGTGCCCCATGAAAAATCGGTTAACAAACGTTCTAATTTGCCATAAGTCTTGTCTAAATTGACATAATGTCTAAATCTGGACTTCAAAGGTGCATGGTTAAGGCGAGGTTGTTCGTGATCTATTTCCCATGGATGAAAATAAAATGAATAAGGTTGTTTTTCTTTCTTAAGATATCTCGAGATTAAAAATTTGTTCAATGAGTAAGGATAAAGTCTGAAATATCCGCCACCACCGATAGGGGTTTGCTTACCTATTAACTTAAGAGTAGGTATGGGTATTTCGATAATGCCTTCTTTACGTTTATAGGCAAACCTTGGCCAATCAGGCGAACCATAAAGGTCATGCTTAACAGGATATGTACTGGAACTATAACCAAAGTCCAACTCGGCTAATACTTCAAAAGCCCATTCGTTGTTGTGACCGATAGAAAAACTTGGGGCTCGATATCCTGTTATTCGCTCACCTAAGAGATTTTCAAGGTGCTCTTTTGAACGGTTAACATCATAAAAAAAATCATCACGGCTTTGCTCAGTAGCCCTGCGGTGTGCATAACCATGACTAGCAATCTCGTGACCCTGACGATGAATTTCAGATATCAATTCAGGATAACGTTCAGCTACCCAGCCCAACACAAAGAATGTAGACTTCACATTGTGCTTAGCGAATAAGTCTAACAATCGACGAGTATTAACATCTACCCTCGGTTGATATTCCTTCCATTGAGAAGGATCAATTATGGACTCAAAAGCAGAGACGTGAAAGAAATCTTCGACATCAACCGTCATAGCGTTTAGCACTTGCTCCCTCAAAAAACTACCTCCCCTTTCCAAATAATACAACTTCAACGGTGCGAATAAGAATAAGAATGTCCAACATAAAACTTTGATGTTTAACATAATAAAGATCAAACTTTAACTTTTCCAACGAATCTTCAACACTTGCTCCATAAGGGTAATTAAGTTGAGCCCAACCCGCTAAGCCTGGCTTCACGTTATGTCTCTGGTTATAAAAAGGAATTTCTTTGACCAACTGCTCTACAAACTGGGGACGCTCAGGACGAGGTCCAATAAATGACATTTCACCTTTAAATACATTCCAAATTTGTGGTAGTTCATCGATTCTAAATTTTCGAATAAAAAACCCTACCTTTGTCACTCTAGCATCATTAGACGTGGCCCATTTTGCCCCATCCTTCTCAGCATCATGGTGCATGCTACGAAATTTAATAATATTGAATGGTCGACCATTTAAACCAACTCTTTCTTGCTTATAAAAAATAGATACTTTTTTAAGATTTACATCTTCAAAAAATATTATAATTGATGTCAACAACATGAAAGGCCATGTCACCAGAAGAACTGATGTCGCCATAAAACAATTCATCACATAATTAACTATATCTCTTAAAGAGTTTTGCGAATTAAAACCATTTGAATAAATCACCCAGCTTGGATACATCAGATTAACCACCATTTGTCCTGATTCTCGTTCCATAAAGTCGAGCAGATCGGTGACTGCAATACCTTTCAGCCTGCAGTCAAAGAGAATTTCAACGGGTAACGAACCTCTGCGTTCATCGCACGCAATAACTATTTCGTCTATCTCGTTATCTACAATAAAATTCTTTAGGTTTTCATCAATTTCCACATTTATTAACTTTTCTTTCTGAATCCCTTCTTCTCTATTGTCACCTAAAATAGGGACAAAACCCAGTATCTCAAAACCAAGCCTGTCAACTTTTCTACGCATTCTTTTTTCGATTATAGATGCTCTTTCACCTGCACCAATGACAATTATTTTTGAATGTCCAAGACCAAGAATGCCTAAACGGTCAATAAAATAACGAAATGTTATTAGCACTACAATAGTCAAACCAGCATAGGTAGGCAAATAATATTGACTTATATCAGTTTTACTAAGGAAGGTATTTGAGATGACTTCAGTGATGAAGTAACTTATGGCTACACTGACAAATATCCGCCTAATTACACCTCTAAATGTTTCTCTTAACTTTGCTTCATATAAACCTACAGATAAGGCTGAAATGATAATCAGAAAAGTGAAAAGCCCTATTTGGTAAACATATTGTATGGTGGGTACAAGTACAAAATATACATCAAAAAGTTCTTTGGCCAAAACTGAAGCTAAATAACCTACATAACTAATAATAGCTGCTTCAAGAAGCATTATAGTATTTGAGCGACGTACTTCTTTTCGATTACCAAAGCTCATTCACTGTTCCCATATCAAAAAATCTTTTATCATAAGAGGTAATAATAAATACCTCTAAACCAATCTAACGAGTCTAATCAATTTAATCAATTTAATCATCATATTATAGTTGTCTAGTTTGCTAAAAACTTGCTACATTGCATGTATAATCGAAAAATTATGAGATATAACCTACATGAAGACTTGTAAAATAGCATGGTCAAATTTAATGTTTTTTTTAACGTTAGCAACATTGGGCTGTACCAGTAACAACATTACTCTACCTAGCGCAACCAATTACAATTCTATCACCACATCTGTTGATGATTATCAATACATCATTGGACCCGGTGACAGTTTATCTATATTTGTATGGCGTAACCCAGACATATCGGGAGCGTTTGTGGTACGCCCAGACGGTAAAGTCACAACATCCTTAGTAGAAGACATTCAAGTATCTGGCAAAACACCTACTTCCTTGGCACGACAATTAGAGGAACAATTGTCAAAATATATCAACAACCCTAGAGTTACTGTAAGTGTGAATGGATTTAAGGGCCCGCTTAGTGAACAAGTTAGGGTCATTGGTGAAGCAACGAATCCAAGCGCAATAAATTACACTGAAAGGATGACATTATTAGATCTAATGATTTCTGTAGGTGGCCTTACTGAGTTTGCATCAGGAAATAATGCTAAACTAGTCAGAATGGTATCAGGCGTTCAAAAAACTTTTGAAATACGTATCGATGATTTAATCAAAAATGGCGAAATAGAAGAAAATATTGATATGTTGCCGGGTGACATCATAATTATCCCAGAAGCATGGTTTTAATCTTCAGCAACAAATGGATGTATAGATGCAAGATATTCAGAGAACCTTTGAATTAGTCATTGGTTACATTAAAGGTGTGTGGGTAAAAAAACGTTACATTGTGATTTGTACTTGGATTATATGTCCAATTGGGTTTGTCAAAGTAGCATCTATGCCAGACGTGTATGAGTCATCGGCAAGAGTGTATGTAGATACTCGTTCTGTGTTGCAACCAATGTTAAAAGGATTAGCTCTGCAAACAGATCCAAGGCAAGAAGTTGCGATAATGGTTCAGACTCTTTTGAGTCGTCCTAATTTGGAAATAATCGCGAGGGAGTCAGATTTAGATATTACGACTTCTGATGCTCTCCAATACGAGGCCTTGATAAACTCATTGTCGAACAATATTAAGCTTAAAGCGGTGGGTAGAGATAATTTATATGTAATATCTTACAACCACCAAAACCCTGAAATGGCGAAAACGGTTGTTCAAGAAACTCTTGACCTTTTTGTAGAAGGAACTAGAGGGAGTAGCAGACGAGACTCAGCGGCTGCAAATCAATTTATTGATGAACAGATTATAGAATATGAGGTCAGATTATCATCGTCAGAACAAAGACTTGCAGATTTCAAAAGAAAATACTCTGATCTCTTACCAAATCAAGGATCTTTTTATACAAATTATTCATCGCTTGAGCAAGATTTAGAACAAACGAAACTCACGATAAAAGAAACTGAGCAACAAATAGCCGCTCTATCGAATCAAATTAATGCCACAAAACCAAGCGCTGACGGCTTTGCTTTTCGCTCTTCAGAAGCTGAAACCGGACTAACGACACGTTATGATAATCGTATTGAAACTTTAGAGGGAAACCTCGATTTGTTGATGCTTAAATACACTGAGTTGCATCCTGAAGTGGTTGAAGTGAATAACTTACTAGACTCGTTGACAAGATTGCGTGAACAAGACATTGAAGATTATATCAATAGCAATACTGATACAACTGGGGCTGACAGAATTGGTTCGATAGCCAGCGCATTAAAGCTAGAGATGAGTAAACTAAAAGGCCAAATCGCTTCATTGATGGTAAGAGAAGCTAATTTCATCAACAAAATTGATTTTTTCAAACAGAAGATAGACTTGGTACCACAAGTGGAAGCAGAACGAACAGCTTTAAACAGAGACTATCAAATAACCCAAAAAAAATATTTAGAGTTACTCTCTAGGAAAGAGCAATCTACTTTATCTCAAAGAGCAGACGTATCCTCAGAAGATGTTCAATTCAAAGTAATAGATCCGCCAACAACATCGCAGACTCCGTCAGGTCCAAACAGATTAATGAGTTACAGCATTGTTCTATTGTTGGGATATGCAGCAGGTCTAGGCTTAGCGTTTGTGATTAGTCAGTTGAATCCAATATTAGTAAAAGCAAGCCAATTGACCACGCTAACCTCTTACCCCATATTAGGCTCAGTAAGTCACTTGAACAAAGCTCACATTTTAAAAATTAAGCGTACGAGACTGATGGTATTTCTACTATCCTCCGGCATTATTTTAGGAGTGTATGGGATGCTAATAGCTGCTGAAATAATGAGATTTAATATTTATACAAGGATACTCTCTTGAATTCTATAGAAAAAGCCCTGCAAAAACAGCAGCAGGATGCAGCGGCTCAACGCACAGCACCATTATTACAAACACAATCAATTGATGAGCTTATACCTTTAGAGTCCTCTATTGAAAAATCACAGGGATATGAACAACCTAGAACAATTCCAGAAACGCCGGTGTTAAGTAGTAATAAGGTATCAAATACAAAAATAATTATAGATTTAGAGAAACTTGCACAAAAAGGTTTTGTGTCAACCGATTCCAAACGACAGATTATTAATGAAGAGTACCGAGTTATTAAACGTAAATTATTGAATAATGCGTTTGGCCCATTATCTAAGTCTCAAAAAAATAGCAATATTATTATAGTAACCAGTTCTCGTCAGGGGGAAGGTAAAACCTTCACCGCAATTAATTTGGCGTTAAGCATCGCATTGGAGCAGGATAAAACTGTACTATTAGTTGACGCTGATGTGTTGCGACCTAATGTTATGAAAACGTTAGAGTTGAAGAACAAACAAGGACTAATGGAATACCTATTAGGCGAAAAAGACGATATTTCTGAGGTTATGTGCAGAACTAATTTAGACAAACTTAGCATTATTACAGCAGGTAAATCCCACCATTTATCTGCCGAGCTTTTGGCTAGTGAAAAAATGTTCGTAGCGGTAGAAGAATTTGCTAATAGATATACAGACCGAGTAGTAATTGTGGACGCTCCCCCACTTTTAGGTATAAATGAGACGGTAATTTTAGCTAATTTAGCAGGGCAGGCCGTAATCGTAACTGAAGAGTTTAAAACTAAGTTGATAGATGTTGAGAATGCGATCAGACATTTAAATCCAGAGATGGCCATAGGTTTTGTCGTCAACAAGACAGAAAAAGTCAATTTAGAAGGCGGTGGTTATGGCTATTATTATGCAGGAGCAAATTAATGATATGTTGGCTATTGCTTAAACAAAACCAACCAACCAAATGTGCTGTTATTTTATTAATATGCTCGTCATTTAATGTCTTTTGTCAGGAAATCAATATTAGCAGTACGCTCGACACTACAGGTCATGTTTACGAGACTGAGATTGGAGATAATGAAGCAACAAAAAATGAAGTTTTCGTTATTAATCCTTCTTTACTTGGTAGTTACTCAAGTCGAATTCTATCGGCATCTATTACTGCTAGCCATTATAAAATATGGACAAGTAATGCCGCTGAAGATATTAATGAAGGTGAAAACACCAGGCAAAATTACACAGATTTTAGTTATAGAAGTGATTTAACGCTAATTGAAAACTCACTCTCATTAATATTAGATGGGGCTCAAAACCATCGGGCAATCAATCAACAACAAGCATACTTTAACGATGGGATCGTAGGTTTAGATAATTTAACTAAATCACGTAGTGACAGCGCCCAGCTTAATTTTTCTATTCCCAACCCACAATACTTTGGGTTAACGTTACGAAGCGCCTATTCAAAAACACAAACGGGTCAATCTCAAGAAGGCCAAACAGGTGTAGATGGAGATAATGTCAGTTTATCAGCCAATTTGTACCAAGGTAAAAGGATAAGACTGGTCAATTATGACATTTATGTAAAATACAATGATACCAGTCGTGCCAATTTTCAAAATTTTGAGTCTACTTTAGCTAACGGTAGTATTGGGTTTCCCATTGTTAAAAAGGTTGATTTTATAGTTACAGGGAGCATTGAGGAATATGATGCAGGCCAAACAGGATTTATACGAAACTTAGACTCATATAACTACGGTGCTGGCCTAAAGTGGTCACCAAGTAATGGGCGTAACATTTCATTGACTTATAACCATCTCGAGAAAAATGAAAACCAGACAGATTTTTTAGGCATAAACCTTGTCTGGGCATTCTCACCTAGAACCGCACTCAATTTTGATTATAGTAAGCAATTTTACGGTGACTCTTACCGCTTTGCCTTTACACAGTCCCTTAAATTCCTGAGAACATCCGTCACATATTCAGAAGAGTTAACTACTTTTTCTCGCTTGGGTACGCTCAATACTAATACAAATGGTGGTTTTGTGTGTGAATTTGGCTCTGTTGAATTAATTGATTGTTTCCAACCCGATAGTTTAGATTATCAGTTACAGCCAGGTGAAGAATTCAGAGCTTCAACCGAAATAGCGACAGACATCAGCGAAGAGGTCATACTTCGCAAATCAGGCATAGCCAGTATTGGTTACGAAAGACGCAAAGTATCTGCTTCTATTGATGCTTCTTATCAGCGTAACGAATACTTGGAGTCTGATAGATTAAGTATCAATCGAAGCCTGGGTTTAAATCTAAATTATGCCATAAGCCGAAGAACTAATATCAGTTTGGCATCGAAGATAGCGACAACTCAATTTGATGTGTTGGAAACAGCCGATACAATGAAGACAACTAGCTTAAACTTAAAAAGAAGTTTAAGCCGATATCTAAATATGAACGTAACGGCTAGATTATTAGACAGAAAGTCGGATAACTTTGAACGCAACGGCAGTGATAAACGTTTAAGTATTGGTATCGATTACACCTTCTAAAAGCGCTATGCAGTCTGAGTTGTCACTATATTGGCAACTCAAGCCGTAATTGATTTTTTTCTACCGTTATCATTTAAAAATACACCTGATCATTACAAAACTAGACTTCATCAGCAGGTTTCTTTTTAAATAACTGAAAATTATAAAGATAGTACGGAAACATTCAGTAATTACGTGGTTTTTATCACCGCAGTTAGTATCCAGTAAGGTGAAATTATAAATTATGTATATACTAATCCCATATTAGGTATCACTTTGTCGTGTTACATCGTAAGCAATCGTTTTACCTTTAAATTGACAGCGCACTATAAGATGGCTTGGACCGCAGCGTGAAAATTAACAAAAAAACGCAACACAACCTTGGCATCTTAAATAGTATGTAACTAATTAAAACGGCTACGCGGTGCAAGTCTTTTCTAATATTGGCTTAAGCTGGCATAATTGACTTTCAATCATATTGAATTCTCCATTCTGGGCCTAATTTTTTTTAATATTCGTTCATCAGCATCTGACTCATCTGCGTGAGCCACTTACGGGCTTTATTATTTTTGACTCTGATAGTAGGCTGAACCAAGCGATTTTCTTCAAATATAGCCGCTAGCATAGTACAAAAAGTGTCTGCTTTTCCTTGTTTGGCATATTCTGCGATAACAAGTTTTTCAATATACCAAATGATATGTTGGCGAGACACTGAACTGAAGCGACTGGTTAACTGCCTAAGTTTAAGATTTTCACACCTGAACCTCCGTTCGACATTCGCACCCTTTTGGAAAATACTGCGAAGCTTAATGGTAACTTGTATTTTATGAGAGAGTTTAATATCAAGCTGCCTAATTTTTTAGTTCCATCGGTCGGGCAAAATAGCTTGTAAATTACCTTGTTCAACACCCACCAAAATTTATCCTTGACTATAAAGTGGCTCAACAAGGCGATACTTCACTCCATCATTACCTTTATGCGTTTACACAACTTGACACGTCTTCCCTTTGATACTGATATATTAGGTAACTATTAGTGTGAGGCAAATAAAAATTGTCGAATATCTTTTGCGTTTTAGGTACAACTTTACTTCGTAATTCACCATAGAATACCGGGATCAAACGTTGCATTGCTATACCCCAGGCATTGATACCACATATATTACTGTGGCCATATACAACAAGTTCAACAGAACCAATAAGGTGACAATTTATGAGAATAATGTGATGTAACCCAAGCATGGGTATCCTTCAATTAAAGGATTAAAGCCCTATCAATTTCACCAAAAATTGGGCATATGTAACGCTAGAAACAATAGTTATAAGCCGATTTTAAATACGTTCTTAGTAGGAGCGTTTTAAAATATAAAGCCCATCATTAAGCATGTTAGGAGATCTGCTCATATCTTTCAGCTAAGTCAATTGCTATACATTTAATGGATTGACCTACTCTTATTTGTTGTTGTCTAGGGCTAACTTTACTTGTGACATTGAGATAATGGCATACCATAAGTTGAAGAAATACAGGGCATCTTCGGTGCTGAACTTGACTATTTTCATAAATACAATGTAAAACCGCTAAGCAAGTGTTAAACATTTGGATGCGGTGTTATTGATTGCTCGCAGTGTATCCAATGCTGCCACTTCCGAGCTTTTTCTTTGAGACAGTTTTCAACTTTGTTGGATTTTTTGGGCCA
>Ga0209712_10001150_pt1 | contig 22717 bp, 18 predicted proteins | sample ArcOceMetagenome_FD_187443 | JGI IMG/M metagenome (GOLD analysis project Ga0209712, IMG submission 187443) | Marine eukaryotic phytoplankton communities from Arctic Ocean - Arctic Ocean - Greenland ARC118M Metagenome (SPAdes) (version 2) | ecosystem: Environmental > Aquatic > Marine > Oceanic...
TCATCTTTTACTAAGCGGCTAATACGCAGCGCAGTAGTAAATGTTTGGTCATCGTCTTGCCCATCAATAATTACTTTATCGGCGTGACTTATTGCTACACGCTCTAACTCTGCTAAATCAGTAAAGCTAGAAAGACGCGCAAAATCAACCTGCTCATTTGCTAAAAACGGATGATCCATCTGCTCTGTTACCGCGAGTAAAATACGACGTTCAGTGCGCTTTGTATCCGCCAAAATGTAATCAATCATTTTTTTAGTTCTGGTATCGTGCCAACCAAAAATAATGATGTGGTTATTACTGTGAGCAAAATCTTTATCACCAGTCATAGCGTGCCTAATTAAGTAAGTAACAGTTTGCCCTGCTTTTCCAAGCAAAACACCAAATAAAGCTAAACCAAACGGAATTTGTATTAAAGCAACCACCCATCGACCAAGCTCTGTTGTCGGGCTAAAATCACCATATCCTACTGTTGACGTTGTCACTGTGTAATAGTAAAAAAAAGTGGTTATAGAGGTTAACGCCTGTTCGTTGGCAACATACAGTAGCAACCAGGTTACGAGCATATGAGTTAAAATTGCAAAGGTCACTGCTTGCCAGCTCAATTGATCAATATGAGCGCGAACAAGTAACGCTAACCTTTTAAATATCACCGGCATAATACAAAATCTTTGTTATTAAATTATCTATAAACAGTACGTTACTGTATGCCTTAGTTTTAATCAACGTTTAAGGCATAGGCAGCATAAAACTCCCCCCTGTAATACTAATTGTGATTTGCACATAACCAAATTTCGTGATTAATTAATCTACAAACAAACACTAAACTGTATTTTTATGCTTAATAGAATAGCCACCCCATTTACAAAACTGGTTGAGCGTTACCTACCCGACCCATTTATATTTGTAATTTTGCTTACACTTATTACATTTGCCGCTGCCAGTATATTTACTCCTTCCAGCAGTATTAATGTACTGCACGCGTGGGGCAATGGGTTTTGGAACCTATTGAGCTTTGCTATGCAAATGCTGCTTGTACTTATTACAGGCTACATGCTGGCAAGTACACCTCTCATTAGCAAAGTATTAGAGAAACTAGCAACCTTAGCCAACACCGCCCCTAAAGCAATTATATTAGTTACTTTTATCTCACTTTTAGCGAGCTGGCTAAACTGGGGATTTGGCCTTGTTATTGGTGCATTGTTTGCCAAAGCTATTGCAAAACATACTCGTGTAGATTATCGATTATTGGTAGCCAGTGCCTATACTGGCTTTATTGTATGGCATGGCGGCCTTGCAGGTTCAATTCCACTAACTATTGCAACACCAGGACACTTTTCACAGGCAAGTATTGGTATTGTGAGTACAGATCAAACCTTATTTGCAGGTTTTAATATTGCCATTTTGATTGGTTTATTTATTATCGTCCCATTAGTAAATCGCTACATGTTACCCAGTGACAACGACAGCGTTTATATTGATCCAACCCTATTAAACACCCGCACACCTGCAGCAAGTAAAATAACGCGTCCTTCACAACATTTAGAACAAAGCAAACTGCTAGGTATGAGCATTGGCTTAATGGGGCTTGCCTACTTAAGCTATTACTTTTTTATCTCTGGTGGCGGCTTAAACCTCAACAGTGTAATTGCCCTGTTTTTGTTTATGGCTATTACGCTACATCAAACACCCCACAATCTACTAAATAGCCTGCAACAAGCAATTCCGAGTGGTGCGGGAATTGTAATTCAGTTCCCTTTTTATGCCGGTATTATGGCGGTCATGGTCGATACAGGGTTAGCACAGCAGATATCACAAGGCTTTATTGCCATTGCGGATGCCGATAGCTTGCCATTTTATAGTTTTATTAGTGCAGGACTCGTTAATATGTTTGTGCCCTCAGGTGGCGGACAATGGGCGGTACAAGCACCTATTGTTATCCCTGCAGCACAAGAACTTGGCGCCGATATATCCCGTGTTGCTATGGCTGTGGCATGGGGAGATGCTTGGACGAATCTAATTCAACCTTTTTGGGCACTGCCCGTATTGGCTATAGCGGGCCTAAAGGCAAGAGATATTATGGGCTTTTGCGTGGTACAGCTGATTATTACTGGGGTGTTTATTTCGTTAATGCTAAGCTTTTATCCGTAAGTATTTTGGTAGTAAATAGGCGCGATTTTATATCGCGCTTGCTAGCTGCAAACCAAAAGAACTAAGCAAGAAAATAAAGTTAACTGATAAGTCATTTAATCTCACCAAATAATTTCACCTAGTACTAATAAATTACAGATCATGTGAGCGATAATGCAATACCACAAGTTACCTGATAGATGACGAAGTAGTCCCACCAAGCAAGAAAACACAAACAGAGAAATAAAAATTTCAACTTGAGCATACTGCCAGTGTATCAATGTAAACACGATACTTGGGATAATAATTGCGCCACTGACTCCCAAGGCGGTTTTTTTCAGCCTATAGAATGCCACTCCTCGAAAAATCACCTCCTCATATATAGGCCCAATAAATACTGCTCCTAAAAGCAGCAAAACTTTGGCTAAAAGCGAATTTGTTTGTGCTTCAACTTCTAACATAAAATCTGGCACGGTGACTTCCATAAAACCAAAAAGCCATTGTTCCAGTAAAACGTAAGCCGCTGCTAATAGCACTGTAATGATTAAAGAAAAAAGAGCCACTTTTTTTATTGCTAAGCGCCCAATAACGTCGCTTTTATTTTGCGCACCAAGAGTAGGCTTTAAAAATGGCAGCGTAAGTACAGCAGTGATGAAGGTAGATATAAAAAGGTAAATAGCATTGGAGTTGAATACGAGTGATCCATCATCCAATATAAAAAGGATCACGTTTGAGGGTATTGGGAGCACCAGTAAAAAAAAGGCCAACCAATAAAGCGTGAACAATAAATATTCCCCTGCGCTTTGATCTACTTGTTGTTTTATCGCATCATCCATAATTTATCAGCTCACGGCTTATTGTTATTTTTTAACCATACCAATTACCCCATTAAGAAACAAACAAAAATTAATATTTTGCTATCGCCACACAAGCTAAAATAAATACAGTTAGTTTTATTTAGAGTGGTTGGGGAAGGGTTATTACCCCCTGCTAAACACCCACTTTGCCGAGCAGCAGCTTTCTTTCTAAACAACAAATGCTCACAAATCTTAAAAAGCAACTCACAAAAAAACAGCATGGTGAGCGAGCTTTGAGCTACCATGCTGTTTTTTATTGTTAGCTAGACAAAATTGTCATCGGCAAACTGAGTATTGGATTGTCAGAATCTGCAAAATGCATCATCACTGCTACATGCCCTGCAACTACAAGTGCGTACATAGCGGCTGAAAAGCCTTGTCCGTATTTATCTAGTGGTATTAAATGAGAATAATGTCGACCGCGCCATTCAAATATAATTTCCAGTGCCCCAACAAATAAAAAGAACACCAGTAACATTAAGCCAAATGTATAACTAAGCCATAAGCCAAAAAACACACCCAGCAAGCATACACTTAGTCCAATCCATGAGCGCATAGAAAAGCTGATACTCTTTAAAACATGCCCACCATCTAGCGGTAAAATAGGCAGTAAGTTAAATAAATTAAGCAATGCACTGAGTACCGCAACACCAGCAAATATTTCCATCTCCGTGGCGTAATATAAAACAACACCCAACACAGAGGTTATTAAGCCAAAAGCAGGCCCCATGAGCGATATGACCACATCTTGCCAGCGGGTTGTTATTTTATCGTCACTGACAGCTAAGCCACCTACAAATGGGATTAAGTAAATACCTTTGGTTTTTATTCCAAAGTACTTCATAGCTCTTACATGCCCATACTCATGCACCACTAAACACGCAATAAGCATAAGCGCAAATTCAATGCTAAATAGCCAGGCATACCCAGCAACAGATGCACCTGCCAACGCAGCCTTTACTACTTTTGCGCTTTTAAATAGTTTAAAACCTAACGCAGCAAAACCTAAAAAACCCCTTTTAGATTCACCATTAACTGGGGCTGGTAAAGCGAGCTGGGTAGCAAATTGCTCATCTACAAATAACGAAATACTTTGCTCGGCAGTTGTGCTGGTATCTATGCCTATTAATTTATCTTGAAAGTTAAATTGATAGTAATGTTCTCGAGGAGTATCGAACGCAATAGCTTGCTGGTTATGAAATACTTGCACTATTTGCTGCCCAGAAACCATTAATGAAAATGGCTGATCAGCCAAGGTTAGGTCTATTCTTATCATAATTAAAGCCATTTAAAATAATCGCGCTAGTATACCGTTTGGCTAAAAAAACACGAGGGCAGACGTTAACTATTGTATTTAAGTAAGTAACAATAGCTAACGTAGCGAGTGAAAGGTTACTTTTCTTCTTCAGGATGTTCGTCTTCTTCACTTACAATATGCGCACTGCTGGCCAAACGCTTACGCCAGCGCTGCTTTGCCACTGCACGCATATTGGTTGACTGATCGCGTTCGTCGACTATCTCTAAGCCCATTAGTGATTCAATCATATCCTCAAGCGTTACTATGCCACGTACTTCTCCGTATTCATCCACAACTAAACATATGTGCGTACGCTGAGTTAGTAGCGTTTGCAATAATGACGATACATTTTGAGATGTGGGTACTGTATAAATTGGTTTGATCAGCTTACTGATTTTATAATCGGTGCCTAAACGATGATACGCCAACATAATATCGTTTTTATGCACAAAACCGACAATGTCGTCGGCATCTTTATCGAATATTAATACGCGGGAAAACGATGACGAACCGTGCTCATTTAAATATTGGTTTACTGTTAAGTCTTTATGTACTTTAAAAATAACTGTGCGTGGCGTCATTAAATCAGACAATTTTGCATGCCTAAAATGTAAAAGATTACGAATAATTTCAGACTCATCTTCGTGCAAAGCGCCCGATTCAGTGCCAATATCGGCCATGGCTTCTATTTCTTGGCGAATATAGTAAGCCTCGTCGTGCTTTGGCCCCATTAGGTTTGTTAACTTTTGCGCACACCATACAAAGGGTTTTAGCGAAATCACCAAAAACCGTAAAGAGTAGGTAACACTTGGCGTTAAGGCACGCCAGTAATTAGCACCCAGAGTTTTTGGAATAATTTCAGAAAGAACCAATACCAATAAGGTCATAATTGCTGAGGCAATCCCCACTGCAGCATCAGAAAAAACCACGGCCGCTTGCGCCCCTACACCCGCCGCACCCGCTGTATGCGCGATGGTGTTTAAAGTCAAAATGGCTGCCAGTGGCTGATCTATATTATTTTTTAGTTTTTCAAGTTGCTTAGCAAGCACAGGTTGCTCTTTTCTAAGTGATGCAACATAGCTTGGCGAAATGCTTAACAGCACCGCTTCCATCACAGAGCACAAAAACGAAATAACAATGGCCACAACCATATAAACAATCAGTAAAGTCACTTTTTCTCCTTTATATTGGATATGTGAGCATGGTAACAATACATGCTATATTTGACCAAATACCCAATAATAACAGGCACAATAATGAAATTTAATGCACCTTGGTTTTACCGCAACAAGCAATTTAAACGAGCCTTAGGTTTATTAGCCTTTAGCAGTTTAAGCTTTGCAGCAATTGCTGAACCATTGGACAAATCAAAAATGCAATTTATCGGCCCCTTGGCCGAAGATATGCAATTAAAACCTTTTCAAACGCCGCATGGCTCAGCCATTATCAACAACCTTTTGCCACAATTACAAGCAAACTCAGACAGTTTTTCTATTTTCGGTAAAAAACAAAGCTGGCAGCCATTCAATAAAGTAAGCGCACTCACCCTTGGCGGACTACAAGCACTAAAATTTAATATTGAAACAGTGCGTTTTACACAAGGCACCTTAACATTAAAAGGGATTGAAAAGGGGCAATTATTTATTAATGGCGAACCCCAAAAAGGGGATAAAAATAGTTATAAGCTTGCATTAACTAACTCCACTCACAGCGTTATTATTTTGGCGCAACAAGTCGCAAACTGGAATGATGTGGTTATTGATTTCACCCCTAAGAGTGACACTGATAAAATTACGCTAAATACATCATACACAAAGCGCTTATCAGCAAAGCAACTGTTTGATGCGCCAACCATGAGTAATATATCTTTAGCGCCTAACGCAGAGCAATACATAACCACTAAGCGCACTTACGACGATAAAACTCAAAATCAAGCCAACTTGGTTACCGAGTTAAAAAATACCGACAACTCAACTGTATATCGATTTGAAGATGGGCAACCAAGCAACATTATTTGGAGCCCAGATAATCAGTACTTAGTGTATTTATTAAAGGGTGAGCTTAAACAACTTAATCGAAAAAGTTTAGCTATTAAAACACTAGCAAACGACTTAGCCGGCGCCAGTGGCTTCACCTTTTTTAACGACACCAGCCTAGTATTTAGCTGGTCAAAATCACCAGAGAGTAGCAACAACTTAACCAAGCATTATAAAGGCCTTCAAGATCGTTGGTCATACGCGCGCACCACCAGCCAACTTTATATGCTTGATACTAAAAGTGGCTTAACAAAAGCACTTAGCCAAGGCCCGCTTTCTCATAGCTTTGAAGATTTAAATAGTACGCGTGGAAAAGTATTAATGAGCCGTTCGGTTATGGCTATGCAAGCGTCTACTCACCCTGAGACAGAGCTCGTTGAGCTGGATATAAAATCAAACAAGCTCTTGTCACTTGGTAAATTTAAAACATTTAACCAAGCAAAATACGCAAACAAAGACGTGTATGTTGTTGCAGGTCCCGACTTTAAAAATGGCGCTGGCAGAGCGTTGCCAAAGTCAATGCTTGCTAATAACTACGACGGACAGCTTTACCTGTTAACTAACAACGGAAAAAATGTCACTGCGCTCAGTAAACAATTCAACCCATCGATTGGTCAGCTAAGCGTATTAGAAAACGGCGATGCGGTACTTAAAGTGACCGAAAAAGATACCCAACCACTGTATTTATTTGACCTCAGTAAGCAGCGCTTTAAAAAGTTAAATACCAGTGTAGATATTGTAGAAAAATTTAGCGTTTCACATGGGCGCAATTCACAAGTGTTAATCACCGGCACAAGTGCTTTAGCGCCGCAACAACTAAAACGCCTTAATATTAGTAAAAACAAAACCGATCTTATCTGGGACTCAAAACCAATTGCTTATGCCAATACAACAATACCCACCCTTGAAGAGTTTAACTTTACTAATAAAAGTGGCGTTGAAATAACCGGGCGTGTTTATGTGCCAAGTAACCTAGATAAAACTAAAAAGTACCCTGCACTTGTTTATTATTACGGTGGTACATCACCTGTTACCCGTGGTTTTACTGGCCGTTACCCATTTAACTTATGGGCCGAAAACGGTTATGTGGTTTATGTAGTACAACCTACCGGCGCAACAGGTTTTGGACAAAAGTTCTCAGCACAACACGTCAATGCGTGGGGTGATTACACCGCCGACGATATTATCGAAGGAACACAGGCTTTTTTAAAACAATACGACTACGTAGATAACACTAAGGTCGGTAATTTAGGTGCCTCTTATGGTGGCTTTATGACCATGCTATTGGCAACAAAAACCGATTTATTTAGCGCTTCTATTTCCCACGCGGGTATTTCAAACTTAACCTCTTATTGGGGCGAAGGGTGGTGGGGCTACTTATACTCTGGTGAGGCATCTAAAAACAGCTTCCCATGGAATAACGCCAATCTGTATAGCCAACATAGTCCGGTATTTCATGCAGACAAAGTAACCACACCATTACTGCTTATTCATGGTGACAGTGATACTAACGTCCCCGTAGGCGAGAGCTTAACAATGTACACCGCACTTAAACTACTAAATAAAGACGTGGAGCTTATTGAGTACAAAGGCGCCGATCATCAAATTTTTGCGCGCGATAAACGCTTTAACTGGTGGAATACTATGTTGGCATATTTTGATAAAAAACTAAAAGACGAACCACAATGGTGGGATTCAATGTACGAAAATAAGTAATTTAAACCGAAATTTTATATCTTTATGAAAAGCGCCCTTGAATATGGGGCGCTTTTTTGATTTTTTATAATTATTTTAATATTTTTGAAATATTAAGTTACTTAAAACTAGCATGTAACCCCTTCTCAGTATTTACCTAATGGTGCTACCATACAAAGCTACAAGCATTTAAAATAAAGTACTATGGCTATTAATGTTTTATTGGTTGAAGACGATGAAATACTCGTTAAACGCATTCAAAATCACTTTGCAGAGACCGAATTTACAATAGAAGTAGACTCAACTGGCGCTGATGCATTGAGCATCGTAAGGCAGCGAGTAAACCTGCGTGATGCATTTACCCTCGCTATTATTGATATTGTACTGCCTAAAATAGACGGCCTTCAGCTCGCCAAAGAACTTAACACACTAACAGATATTGGTGTTATTGTGCTTTCTAGTCGTGATTCACAAGCAGATCGAATAGCAGGCCTTGCCCAAGGTGCTGACGACTATATTTGTAAGCCTGTTGATTTGCTTGAGCTTGAACTGCGCATGCGCGCTTTGTATAAACGCGTTGCCGTTAATATGGATAGCGACGAAAGCGAAGAGTTTATTGAATACGCCGACTTTAAATTACACCCCGATAATCGCACCCTTATTACCTCCTCGGGTGTTGAATCACGTTTAACTGAAGCAGAGCACAAAGTACTTATTTGCTTAATAAGTAATGCAGGTAAAGCCACTTCACGTGAAAAAATATCTGAAGAAATAGGCCAACCAGATTGGAGCCCTAACGATCGTACAGTCGATGTTCTTATTGGTCGATTACGTAAAAAACTAAATGATGAAAAAGATCAAAAGCGTATTGTCACTGTGCGCGGTAAAGGTTACATGCTCTCATTATAGCCGCTAGTAAAAACAGTTTAGCCTCAATTTTAGCTACTTAGTAAGTTGAGCAATTAAGCGTTCAAAGGCTCTGTAATTTAATGCCTCTTTTAAATCGTCTAAGCTAATTTTTTCATTTCCTTTTAAATCACTAATCGTTCGCGCTACTTTAATAACTCTATGATAAGAGCGCGGCGATAAAGACAGCTTTTCACTGGCCTTAGCTAAAAACTGCAGCTCTGCTGGGGCAAGCTCACAGTGAATACTCATTTCTTTATTATTTAGCCGCGCATTCACTTTGCCTTGGCGTTTTAACTGTATGTAATAAGCCGCTTCTACCCGTGCACGCACTTGTGCGCTGGTTTCTTCTTGTTTAGTGCTTTGCAGTTCTACGCTAGTTAACCGTGGTAGCTCTATTTGCAAATCAATACGGTCAACAAATGGGCCTGATACACGAGATAAATAACGTATAACTTGATCGGGTGTTGCTCTTTTATCGGTATGGCTTCCAGTAGGACTTGGGTTTAACGCTGTAATGAGCTGAAACTGCGCAGGAAACTCCATTTGCCGCGCCGCACGCGAAATAGTTACCGTACCGGTTTCCATTGGCTCACGAAGGGAGTCGAGCACTTTACGCTCAAACTCTGGTAGCTCATCTAAAAATAATACCCCATTGTGTGCAAGCGAAATTTCACCCGGCTTAGGGTTTGATGACCCCCCCACTAATGCAACCGCCGAGCAGGTATGATGAGGATTACGAAAAGGGCGTTGCCGCCAGTTTGTTAAATCGATTGAATGACCAATAATTGAATAAAGTGCGGCAGTTGAAAGTGCCTCATCATCAGACATAGCCGGCATTATTGTGGCCATTCGCTGAGCAAGCATTGATTTACCGGTTCCCGGTGGACCTAAAAATAGTAGGTTGTGACCGCCTGCAGCAGCTATTTCTAATACACGTTTAGCCCCGGGTTGACCTTTTACATCGCTCAAATCGAGTAAAAAGTCAGGTGACTGCGTACAGTCTGGATACTCTATATTTAACGGCAACGGCTGCTGGTTTAGTAAATCACCCCATACTTCTTGAATAGAGCTTACCGCTTTGCGCTTTACGCCATTTACAAGGCTTGCCAGGCTATCATTGGCTATGGGTAAAAAACAGCAGCGGTTTTGTTCCTTAGCTGCAAGCACAGAGGGCAAAATAGCATTTACTCCACGTACCTCACCGTTGAGTGCAAGCTCACCGTAAAACTCATATTTATGAATATCAGGGCACACTATTTGCCCTGATGCTACCAAAATGCCTACGGCAATGGCCAAATCAAACCGGCCACCGTCTTTGGGTAAATCAGCTGGGGCTAAATTAACAGTAATACGTTGATCAGGAAAACCAAATTGAGAGTTTTCAAGCGCGCTGCGCACTCTGTCTTTTGACTCTTTAACAGAGGCTTCGGGAAGGCCTACAATGTGGAATGCGGGTAAACCAGTTCCTAAGTGAACCTCTACAATAACTTCAGGGGCATTAATACCTACCTGAGCACGAGAATATATACGAGCTAATGACATTCCTTATCCTAATCAATCCTATGATTAAGTAAGTTTAGTCAGGATATTTAAAAACGTGTAATGTGATTTTCCATTTTATTGCTGAAAAACGTAAGAATAATGTCATCAACATTGCCAATACCATCGCCAGCTCAGTCACAAATGAAAAATACATACTAAGTGTATAAACAATACCACCCGCAATACAGGTAATGGCATAGAGCTCTCCTTTTAACAGCATAGGGATTTCGCGGGCGAGTACATCACGTATTAAGCCTCCAAAACAAGCCGTTATGACTCCCATTATGATTGCTGTCATTTCTGGCATGCCTGCAAGTAGTGCTTTTTGAGTGCCCATTACAGCAAAAAAAGCCAAACCGAATGCGTCTACTATTTGAAGTGTGTAATACGGAATGGATTTTTGCTTATTAATAAGCCGAGATGTAATAAGTACAGCAGCTAAAATAGCAAAAAAATAGCTTTGATCATGTAGCCAAAATACAGGAACGTCTAGAATCACATCGCGAACAGTTCCCCCACCAATAGCGGTTACTGTTGCTAATACTACAACCCCAAAACCATCCATTTTTTTTTCGTAGGCCACTAATGTGCCTGAAATAGCAAACACAGCAATGCCGATTAAATCAAACCAGTGATACAGTTCTGTCATGTAAAAGCGCACTTAAAAATATTTCAGCCGTTTTAACATACCCAGCACGAGGTGTTAAGTAATAACGAATTTAAAATGATTGGTATAGTATATGTGGTAAATGTAATAACAGCTTTGCTATTAAGAATTACTGAATTTTAGACATAAAAAACATGCTTTTAGCATATCACTTTAATAGTGCTTTTATTTCAGTGGTTGCGGGAGCCTGAGCTTATAGAAAGTGAACCGACGACCTTTGCTGGCTAATGGAGAGCTGAGACCGACGAGCTATCCATTTCACTAAATTTCAGGCATAAAAAAACACGCTTTTAGCGTGTTACTTTAATAGTGCTTTTTATTTCTCAGTGGTTGCGGGAGCCGGATTTTAATAGATGGCCTTTGCTAGCTAATGAAGAGCGGAGACCGACGAGCTACCCATTTCACTGAATTTCAGGCATAAAAAACACGCTTTTAGCGTGTTACTTTGATAGTGCTTTTTATTTCTCAGTGGTTGCGGGAGCCGGATTTTAATAGATGGCCTTTGCTGGCTAATGAAGAGCTGAGACCGACGAGTTACCCATTTCACTGAATTTCAGGCATAAAAAAACACGCTTTTAGCATGTTACTTTAATAGTGCTTTTTATTTCAGTGGTTGCGGGAGCCGGATTTTAATAGATGGCCTTTGCTAGCTAATGAAGAGCTGAGACCGACGAGCTACCCATTTCACTAAATTTCAGGCATAAAAAAACACGCTTTTAGCGTGTTACTTTAATAGTGCTTTTTATTTCAGTGGTTGCGGGAGCCGGATTTTAATAGATGGCCTTTGCTAGCTAATGAAGAGCTGAGACCGACGAGCTACCCATTTCACTGAATTTTAGGCATAAAAAAACACGCTTTTAGCGTGTTACTTTAATAGTGCTTTTTATTTCAGTGGTTGCGGGAGCCGGATTTGAACCGACGACCTTCGGGTTATGAGCCCGACGAGCTACCAGGCTGCTCCATCCCGCGCCTGAAATATGCATACTTATTTAACGTTGCTTACATTACAACGTGGCGTCCAATTTAATGTAAAAAATTGGTTGCGGGAGCCGGATTTGAACCGACGACCTTCGGGTTATGAGCCCGACGAGCTACCAGGCTGCTCCATCCCGCGCCTGTATATTTAAAGTCTATCGACTACTTAATTTAATCTCTTAAGTTAGAGTTTACAGTAACCTCACCCCATAAAGGAAATTGGTTGCGGGAGCCGGATTTGAACCGACGACCTTCGGGTTATGAGCCCGACGAGCTACCAGGCTGCTCCATCCCGCGCCTGTAATTTCTTTAAAACATTTTCGTAATATTTACGAGCCTGCCTTGAAGAGAGCGCTACTATATAGGAATAAACTTATAATGCAAGGCTTTAACTACCTAAAACTGTTCAAGTGAACAAAAAGCAATCAAAACTCTATTCTATACTCGCTCTTTGGTGAGGAGTAATCATTTTTTGAAACTCCCAATCAGGGTGGCCCATTACAATAAAGTCTGGGTTTTCAGTGCTCTCACGTTGGTTATAGGTTAAAGGGTTAAACTCTGCATCAGTAATGCAGCCGCCCGCTTCTTCTACAATAACTTGTGAAGCCCCTGTATCCCACTCACCCGTTGGGCCTATTCTTAAAAAGCAATCCGCTTTACCCTCAGCAACAATACATGCTTTTAACGAGCACGAACCAACTGCAATAGTTGTAAATTGGCTATTTAAGTATTGACTCACCGACTCAATTTTCTGACGGCGACTTACCGCTAGTGTTAAACTTTCAGGCGGAGCTACGTATATTCGTGTGTCGCTCTTTTCTTCACGCTTAAAAGCACCATTTTTAGCACTCGCAAAGTAAGTAATACCTTTTGACGGCCAATGAATTACACCCAACACAGGGTGGTTATTTTCAATAAGCGCAATGTTTACCGCAAAATCACCACTTTCTAAAATAAATTCACCTGTGCCATCCATGGGATCAAGTAACCAATAACGCTGCCAATCTTGCCTATCGGCTAATGCAGGAATAGGTGTTTCTTCCGACATAATAGGAATATCGGGCGCAAGTGCCTTTAAGCCTGCAACAAGCACATCATTTGCAGCTAAATCGGCTTTAGTTACTGGTGTGTGGTCTGACTTTTCTTGTTGGCCAATATCATCTTTTTTGTATATAGCCATAATGGCATCGCCTGCACGTTCGGCTAATTCAATACAAGGTTCTAATAATTTATTCATCGGCAGCTCCAGATGCTAAGTACTTATCTAATAATAGCAAAGCGGCAACACTTCGTGCTTCGGTAAAATCATCTTGCTCTAATAATGACTGCCATTGCGTTAATGGCCACTTAACAACAACTAAAGGCTCAGGCTCGTCGCCTGGAAGTGTTTGCGGATATAATTGCTTAGCAAATAAAATATGCATGGTGGCATTAAAATAACTAGGTGCCATGGTCACTGTTTTTAATGGTTTAAAAAAGTCTGCGCCAAAACCTACTTCTTCTTTAAGTTCTCTATTAGCAGCTTGCTCTGGTGTTTCGCCTGGGTCGATCAGTCCTTTAGGAAAGCCTAGCTGGTAGTCATTGGTGCCCGCGCAATACTCACGCACTAGCAGCATTTCGTTATCAGCCGTTATAGGCACAATCATTACAGCGCCTCTGCCACCACCTCGAATACGTTCATACTGACGCTCTTCGTCATTCGAAAATTTTAGCTCTAAAGATTCCACAGTAAATAGGCGACTTTTAGCGACAACATTATTACTTAGGATTTGAGGAGGTGTTGGATGCTTTTTCTGTGTCATTGGCGTTAATTTGCTATCATGGCAGTTGTGCTTAATCATAAACTTTTCACAGGGAAAAGCCCATGCTAAATTGGTCAAAAATCGATACCGTTTTACTTGATATGGACGGAACACTCCTCGATTTACATTATGACAGCCATTTTTGGTTAACTGTTCTTCCACAGCAACACGCCTTAGCGAAAAATATAAGCCTGAGCGAAGCAAAAGAAGATATTTTTAAACGTTACCAAGCTGTAAGCGGCCAAATTGAGTGGTATTGCTTAGATTATTGGGAAGATCAGCTTAAATTACCAATTATGGATTTAAAGCGAGAAACACAGCACCTTATAAAAGTTCGTGACGACGTGCCCTATTTTTTAACGGAGCTAAAAAAAGCAGGAAAAGAGCTTATATTGCTTACCAACGCACATCCAGAAAACGTCATGATGAAATTTGAACACACCGCAATCGATAATTATTTAGATGGTGTAGTGTCGACTCATGAATATGGCGTAAGTAAAGAGCAGCAAAGTTTATGGCACCAAGTACAAAATGATTTAGGATTTAACAAAACACGTACTTTGTTTGTTGATGACAGCATAGCTGTATTAAATGCCGCAAAAGAATACGGCATTGGACACTTACTTGCGGTTGCCAACCCCGACAGTCAGCAACCACACAACGAAATAGCCGATTACTTAAATGTAACCGACTACCGTACTATTATTTAGCTTTTTGGGTAACGTGCCTCAAGGCCTTGATAAACTAACTTTGCGAAGTCTGCATGTTCGGTATCAAGGCTTTTAACTACTTCCACTAAGTGCTCGTTATCTTCTTGCCCGTTCCACACTTTAATGTAGCTACCGTCTTTATAACCATGGTCTTGGCGAAAAAAGTTTAAGGTATTTTTACCAACATAACCACGGTATAAATCGTCAATATCCATGCCCATTTGTGCCATACAACCGGCAAATGCTGATGCATTAAACGCTTTATCTGCAACAGCAGATGCCGCAAGTATTTCTAACGTTTGTTTAAAGTCATCAGCTTGCTGTACTTGGCTCAACTCACTTTCTAATTGCTTTGCTAAGTCTTGATAGCTTGTTTTTCCGTCAATACGTAGCGACAAACCAAAGTGAAAAATATCAACCAATTCTAAAATAACTTGCTCGGTATCGGGTGTTTGTTTTTTCCACCACTTCCAGCCATGATGATCGAGCATTTCGGCACACTCAACCCAAATAGCGCGATACCATTCAAACCCTTGTGTAAACCATTGTTCATGCACTTTTGTATTCATGGCGTTTTGCATTTCTAGCATGACTACTAGCTTATTTAAATTGGCAGACATATCAATTCCTGTCGTTTTTTAGTTGTTTTAATAATACAGAGAAAGCGCTGTTTTTGCATTTGCTATGTCTGTTTTAATTATTTTTATCGATTACTGGTAAACTCAGCCCACGACTCGATTAAATCAATAAAGTCTTCAAAACCACAACCACTGCTTAAGTCGTTCTCTTCAAGCATTAAATCATCATCTTGATAGGCAATTAAGTCTTCGCTGTCTTGGTGCAGAGCATGAGCCTCAAATAAGGCCTCATCTTTAGATAAAATTAAATCTATTTCTTGGCCTTTTAGAGTGACTGGCTCAAAACTCGTTTTGACCGACACAATAAGTGCTTGCACCATAGCGACTTTGCCTTTGCCAATTTCTTCGTTTAACCAACGACCTATTATTGCGTGTTCGCTGCTTATTTTAATTCGTAAACCACTAATAGGGTCACGTATAAATTGATATTCCATAGCTATTACTTATTAAACGTTAATAACGCGATTATACCCGTAAATTAGCTGTAACGCCGACCCTAAAAAACAAAATAGCGCCATTGGGCGCTATTTTTGTAAAACGTTTAAATACCTAACTTCGCGAGCGGTATCGTGCCGCATCTATTATCGACCATAAATAAATAATAGGTACTAATACAAAACCAACGAGTACGTAAATAAGTGCGTAACTTATAACAATAGCTAGCGCAAAAAATATAGCCGCTAAAATACGCCCTTGTACTAGTTGTCCTAAACCAGGAAAAAATATATTACACAATGCAGCAATCACATTACCGCCAGACCCTTGATCAGCCATACTCACCTCTGTAGTTAATTAATTTTAAATTTTAGTTATCTACTTACTATCACACTTTATGCCAATTTATTAAAGCTTAAAAATCAGTTAGTTAAATTACGACTCACTAATTACTTTGGTATTTTTTACTAAATATAGGTCAATTTGATTATTTTTATTATTAATTTTAGTCACTTATCCACGCCAAAAACTATCCAGCTGATTGGTTTTAGAGGCTATTTTTATAATAGCTGTTCATAAAAACAGTATTTTATTTAGCCTAACAAAAACACCTGTTATACTGCCCTCAATATTGATTAAAAAGGCGTAACGATGGACGTTTCAGAATTACTCGACGGCTTAAATGACAAACAACGCGATGCCGTTGCAGCCCCATTACAAAACATGCTGGTGTTGGCCGGTGCTGGGTCTGGTAAAACACGAGTGTTAGTTCATCGTATCGCGTGGCTTATGCAAGTTGAACAAGCATCAGCTTATAGTATTTTTGCGGTAACTTTTACCAATAAAGCAGCTAAAGAAATGCGTACCCGCGTTGAAGAAACCTTAAAAGCACCGGTTGGCGGGATGTGGATTGGTACTTTCCATGGTTTATCACACCGTATTTTACGCGCTCATCACCGTGAAGCTAACTTACCAGAAGCCTTTCAAATTTTAGACTCTGATGACCAACTTCGCATGATCAAGCGCTTATTAAAATCAATGAATATTGATGATAAAAAGTGGCCTGCAAAACAGTTTGGTTGGTACATAAGCGCTAAAAAAGACGAAGCACTTCGCCCTAAAGATATTCAAGCGTATGATATAAACGAGCAAATGATGCTGCGTGTATATGCCGCCTACCAGGAAGCGTGTGACAGGGCTGGTTTGGTCGATTTTGCTGAAATACTGCTACGCAGCTATGAAGTATTAAAAAATAACCCGACGTTACTTCGCCACTACCAACAGCGCTTTGCCCACATGCTAGTAGACGAGTTTCAAGATACTAATACCATTCAGTACGCATGGTTAAAGTTACTTGCAGGCGACACAAGCAGCATAATGATTGTTGGCGACGACGACCAAAGTATTTACGGCTGGCGCGGCGCTAAAATAGAAAACATAAAACGTTTTTTAACTGACTTTGATGCTGAAACTATTCGCCTTGAACAAAACTACCGTTCAACCGCAACTATTCTTAAAGCATCTAATGCGCTTATAAAAAATAACTCCGAGCGTATGGGAAAAAGCTTATGGACCGATGGTAACGAAGGCGAGCCTATATCAATTTATGCCGCCTTTAACGAGCTAGACGAAGCCCGCTTTGTGAGTAGCAAATTACGTAGCTGGTTAAATGCTGGTAACGCGTTGCAAGACGCCGCTATTTTATACCGTAGTAACGCGCAATCTCGTGTACTCGAAGAGGCCATGCTACAAGAAGGCTTAAAATACCGTATTTACGGTGGCATGCGATTCTTTGAGCGTCAAGAAATTAAAGATGCGCTATCGTACTTACGCTTAGTAGGTAATCGCCAAGACGACGCCGCATTTGAGCGTGTAATTAATACTCCTGCTCGCGGTATTGGCGATAAAACATTAAGTCATATACGTGATTGCGCTCGTGCTGAGTCACTTCCGCTTTGGTACGCAGCTAAAGCTATTGTTGAACAACAGCACTTATCAGGCCGAGCAGCTGGCGCTGTAACAAAGTTTGTAGAGCTTGTTGAGCACATTGAAGACAAGATTAGCGATCTTACTTTACAAGAACAAGCTAAATACACAATTCAAACCTCTGGCCTTATGGCTATGTACCAAGCTGAAAAAGGCGAAAAAGGCCGCGCCCGTGTAGAAAACTTAGAAGAACTTATAAGCGCGTGTGATCAATACGAACTCCCTGAAGAAGAAGAGTTTAGCTCACCACTGCAAGGCTTTTTAGCCTATACCTCGCTTGAATCTGGCGAAGGACAAGCCGACGAGCACGAAGATGCGGTACAAATGATGACGCTTCACTCAGCTAAAGGCTTAGAATTCCCGCTTGTATTTATGGTGGGCGTAGAAGAAGGCATGTTCCCATCGCAGCAAAGTAATGAAGAGTCTGGCCGCTTAGAAGAAGAACGCCGCCTTTGTTACGTAGGCATGACCCGTGCAATGGATAAACTATACATTAGCCACGCCGAAAGCCGCCGCCTTTATGGACAAGAGAAATACCATAGTCCTTCACGTTTCTTACGCGAAATCCCTGAAGACTGCATTGAAGAAATTCGTATTAAAACACAAGTTTCGCGACCACCGGCAGCTGGTCGCTTTAGTGCATCAGTAAGCCATGCCGCCTTTGAAGACAGCGGCTTTAACTTAGGTCAACGTGTACTGCATGCTAAGTTTGGTATTGGTACGGTACTTAACTATGAAGGTAGCGGTGCACAGTCGCGTGTACAGGTAAACTTTGACGACCTTGGCAGTAAATGGCTAGTAACGGCTTATGCACGATTACAAGCTGTATAAAGCTCACATAAACACGTTAGAAAAAACACTAGTTGGCGCTCATCATCGCCAACTGGTGCTTATTACTGGCAGTACTGTTTGGTGCTACGAGCTGTTAGGTGAATTACTTCAAACTGAAAACACACTCGTCGTTTCTAAAAATACCAGACTAAATAACGCGCAGTGGCCTAATCGTACTCATCAAATTTTAGGGCAAGAATATTCTCACGCCGTATACGATGGCTTTAGTGGCTTGCAACCTGATAAATTAGCAGCTATTGCAGGTACGGTAAAAGCAGGCGGTATTTTATATTTACTGCTACCAGAGCTAAGCGAGCTTTCAACTTGGCCAGATCCTGCGCTAAGCACAGTGCAGTCTCACGGGCATAAAGTAAGCTATAGCTTTTTTAATGAACGCATTGCCCGCGTTGTGCAATCGTTACCCGCTTATCACTTTAGTGAATTACATGGCTGTACAGGTAATATCAGCAGAGAAAGCTCTGCCAATAAAATAGATTTTGAACCGCAACAGCATTGTGTAGAAAATATAATTAAAGTGGCTCATGGTCGCGCCAATCGCCCTTTACTCATTAATGCCGACAGAGGTCGTGGTAAATCAGCAGCGCTTGGACTTGCTGCCGCCAAGCTTATCGATAAGAAAATACTACTTTGCAGTACACAATTTAAAGCCACTCATAGCAGCTTTAAACATTTAAGTAATGAGTTAAACATACCCTTCGATGGTAAAAGTAAGCAACTTGCTAATTTGCAGTATATTGCTCCAGATTCATTATTAGACTCGTTGCCAGAGTGTGATTTATTACTTGTTGACGAGGCGGCAGCTATTCCAGTTCCTCTGTTATTAAAAATGCTAAAACAGTATCCGCGCATTGTATTTGCAAGTACTTTAGTAGGTTATGAGGGTAATGGTAGAGGCTATACAATTAGGTTTAGTCAGTACATTAAAGCAAAGTATAAAGCCGCTAATATTATCACACTTGATGAACCGTTAAGGTTTGCAAAAGCCGACCCGCTAGAGCGCAATATACGCACTTTGCTCGCACTCGAAGCACAGTACGAAGAGATACAAAGCAATAGCTTAAATAAGCTAGTCCACAGTGAAATTACTCAGCAACAACTCACAAATGACGAGCTGTTACTTGAGCAGGTTATTGCATTACTTGCCTTAGCACATTACCAAAGTAGCGTTAACGATTTACGCCAACTACTTGATGCACCCTCACAACGATTGTTCATAACCCAAACACATAATCACTTAGTGGGGGTGTGTTTAGTTACAATAGAAGGCGGGTTACCCCTCGAGCTAACTGAGCAGGTGCTTAAAGGTGAACGCCGCCCACAAGGGCACCTAATGGCACAAACTCTCTCGCAGCTAAGCAGTGATCCCCAGTGCCTTACCCAGCTCTCTGCTCGAGTAGTAAGAATTGCTGTTGCCCCTAATCATCACAGTCAAGGAGTAGGTAAAGCCCTACTGAGTTTTTGCGAATCAAGAGTAAGTAATGAGTGCCATTGGTTTGGTGCTAGTTTTGGCGCTACGGCTGAGCTATTAAAATTTTGGCAAAGCCAAGGGTTTAGCACTATAAAGCTGGGTTATCAAAAAGATAAAAGCACTGGCGAGCATTCAGCACTCGTTGTGAAATGTTTAAACAACAATACGGGTACACTGAAACGATTAAAAGCTGAATTTCAAACCGATATATTTTATGCTTTACTCACACACTTTAAACACCTTGATTGGCAGCTTGTAAATGTACTTATTTCCTCGTTTACAGATAGACCTATCAGTTCAGACATCAAAAAACGTTTAATACGACAACTTAATAATCACTTTTCTCGATTTAGTATTACAGCTACTATTTGGCAAGTTGTAACTCTGGCACCCTCTGTTGTTAATTGTTTAACGCAAAGTGATAAGCAACTATTAATTAGCTTAATTTTGCAAAATGAAAGCGATACAAACGTCATTGAGCAATTAAATATACAAGGCAAAAAAGAGCTTGAAACATTCTTTAAACAAGCAGTGTTAAAACTAGCTAAAGCCATTAAATAACCCACCCCCTTAATACAATGATTAATTACCACAGTTACTTAAGCTATTTGGTAAATTTGTTCTATTCTTAATACATTAATGGGTAAATTAAGATAAAGGCATGGAATTAATAAACTTTAAAGTGGGCTGCAAAACCATTTCACTGAAAATACTTGATATCTTATTAACCGAGCGCTTTGATAATAATCTCACAACACTACCAAACAACAACAAAAGCTTTATTGGTGTTAAAGATTATATGGATATCCCTACGCCAGTTTTCGATTTAGGAATTATCTTAAATAATATATCAACAGAGCAAAGCAACAAACATATTTTAAAACAGCTAAGATCCTGGCAAGACAAACAAAGCAAATGGTTTAATACACTCGAAACAAACCTCTTAAATCAATCAGAAAAATTAGTTATTAATGAAACTGAGCTTCAAGACTTTATTGTTTTTTTCCAGGAGTTCAATACAGACAACCCTGATTTAAAGCTTACTATCTCACGCTTTAATGAGCCTTTTGAATTATTACTAGAACAAGCTAGACAAGCCGTAACTGCTCACAGGCAAGGTGAACATAAACAGGTAAGCTATTTACTTAGTAAGATAAAACGTAGCAGTCTTGCTCAGTTAGAGAGACTGTTTGAATCAGCACAAGAGCAAATAACTTTGGATTACAAACCAATTATTGTATTCACAACGAAAGACGGTATAAACCCTCATGTGGGGTTGCTGGTCGATAAAGTAGAAGACAGCCTAGATTATAAAAAAGAAGATATAAAACCATTAGATAAGCTAACTGATATAGGCTTTGATATAGATCCACAAACTAAAGGTATGATGCGAGGCTTAATAAAAATGGCAGAAAATCATAGTGTGCTTATCGATCCGAGTTCCATATTTAAGCCGACTGAACTACAGGTAGAAACTGAAAATACGGAAGCGTATGGCTTATTTTAGACACAAAAAAGCCGAGATAGCCTCGGCTTTTTAATAAAGTTTTTTATGCTATACGGTTGTTATAATATCTTCTACCGCTAAACGCGCCTTTGGCAAACCATGGTTCCAGTCTTCGTCGGTATTAGGGTAACCCATTGCTAGTGCAACTTCACAAATATGACCGTCAAGTTCAGCATTAAACTTCTCACTAATTAGCTCTGGGTCAACGCCTTCCATTGGAGTCGACGCTATGTTCAATCGCGCTAATGTATGCAGCACATTACCAAGTGCTAAGTAAACCTGCGCTTTAGTCCAACTACCGTTGTAACCTTTCTCATCTGTGTTCATTTCAGCGAACGCATATGCACCCATAAAGTTATCACGCATATCTGCTGGTAAATGACCAGAGCTGACTTCTACATCAACACGCTTAGAAAATTTTTCTTTCGTAAACTTAGGATCATAAGCAAGTAATAATGTATGCGATGCTTCTTTAGCATGATGCTGATTAAACTGGTGTTTGTTAGCAAATGTATCGTGTAAGCGTTGTTTACCTTCTTCACTTTCAACCAAAATAAACTTCCAAGGTTGCGAGTTAATTGAAGAAGCTGACAAGCGAATAGCCTCTTTAATTACTTCAATATCTTCATCAGAAATACGTTTTGATGAATCATATTGCTTAGCAGTATAACGATTGTGTAAATCTTTGATAATTTGATGAGCCATGTTTTTCTCCAAAACTTATACTAAGTAAATATTTTATGAAGTTAGTTTAATTGGAAAGGATCATTTTGATAATAGTGAATACAGTTAAAAGACTATATAGAAAATATTGATAATTAAAATAGCCTAGGCGACCATTCAATTATTATGTAAGCATGTACTAAAAGTTCGGTATAGTTTGGCCATTTACTAAACCCCAGATAGCAAAAAAACCGTCACATTGATATAACGGGTCTCTTTTGTTTGAGCCTGTTAATGTCGTGGTGCCCACAGCGGTGAAGAGTCACATAGCAAATGGATGCTACGTTGTGCCTGTCTGCCTTGTGCGGGGCTGACTTTCGCGCTGTTTTGTATTACTACCGAGTTCTGCAGGGCCTCTAGGCTATTTTACTAAACCCCAGATAGCAAAAAACCCGTCACATTACTGTAACGGGTTTCTCTTATTTGAAGCCTGGTAATGTCCTACTTTCACATAGCAAATGCTACACTATCATCGGCGCTGTTTCGTTTCA
>Ga0209712_10001151_pt1 | contig 22716 bp, 27 predicted proteins | sample ArcOceMetagenome_FD_187443 | JGI IMG/M metagenome (GOLD analysis project Ga0209712, IMG submission 187443) | Marine eukaryotic phytoplankton communities from Arctic Ocean - Arctic Ocean - Greenland ARC118M Metagenome (SPAdes) (version 2) | ecosystem: Environmental > Aquatic > Marine > Oceanic...
GCCATGTCCTGTAAGCTTCCTTCAAATCTGCCCGGACGCTTATCCATATCAGCTAGGGTTATTAGTGGGGGGATGTCTAAAATGTCTCTCCCCCCACGCGCTCGATTCTTCTTTTTGTTTCTCTCAATGATAGTAACGCATAGCTTGCTTGCAAGCTTGCTAGCTTGCTTGCTTGACGCTTGACACATCATGAGAACAACAAAGATCATTGCATTGCTCATCATCACGTTGATATCATTTTGTTATATACCCGTCAACAAATACTACTGTAAGTTATCCGCTGATATGGATCATTTGATCATTGCTGTACTATACTGAACGAACTCTCATTTTGTTTCGCCATTACTGCAGACAGAGAAGTAGATTTCAAGAATAGTAAGATAATCATCAGGTCGCAGCAGCACCCGCACTACTCCCCAATGCCTAACAACCAGCAGCACCGGCAGCACCAGCAGCACCAGCAGCACTACTAATCACCCATGGCTACCAACCATCAAGGAACGCCCTCCTCGCAGCATCTGCAACACACAATGCCCGCTCAGCAGCACAATATTCACATTCCTTCCATGCCCCCCATCCATCCAAATTCTTACAGGGGAATGAACATGCAGCAGCACCAGCATTCGTACCACCCAATGCCCATTCAGCACATGATGTCGATCCCTTTATTTTTTGCCATTTTCACGATATCAACTGTCGTACTCTCTTCAATGAGAGAAATGTCTTTACTCAAGTACAGTAATAGCGCTTTTCTGGCATTCGCAGAGAGGGTATCATCTTGTTCGACGGCATTGTTCTCTGCGTCCATCAATTTGTCTCTTGCTTTGTCATTGGACGCTTGTGGGTGTGAGGCGTTGGAGTGATCATTATGGAGAAGCAAGACTCCAATATCTGTATTTGAGTCAAGTGATAAATCAGCAGATACATCAACATGTTCGTCTGCACTGCCTGCATGAGAACTTTAGAGCGAATCTTCTCCTGACTGATTACTACCTGCATAAATCGAGCTAGAATCATGCAAGGATGGGTTTGAGTTATCTCCAGAACGGTCATCATTATCCACCGCTTCTACTTCGTTGAACGTTTTGGACAAGGTACCTTGAAAAAGCGACATACTCGTACCCTCTTCGATATCGTCACCTATCTTTATTGGGAAAACAGTAGTGACAGAATTGCTACTTCGTTTATCCTCCATATCGCCTCTCAAGTCATTAACACCATGCAACACTTTAAATATACTTTGTCTGGACACATATCTTGGATTTCCTTTCCAAATTGTATGCCCCTGCATTTACTTCACAGACTATCAACTGGGTTTGACATGCCAGTGAAACATCGGCAAGTTCTTTGGGGATAAGCAGTCCCTTGGCTAGCAGATCTCGTCGCTTGCCGTGCCAATTGAAAAGGGCAGGTTTTTCAAGAGACGTATATACACAAAATTCAAAGTTTCCGAAAAATAAGGAAGATCCAGTCTTCAGAATACAGATGGGGTCTTTCGTCAGTGTATTCTCCAGCACATGGTTTATATCTGTACCTTCACTGTTGTATTTTTCAGTGCAGTATTTTGCATACTCCTCCTTCATCTTGTCCACGACACTATCGTCACCTTCATAAACAACTATGATAGGTTTCTCAAGCGCCACGGCTTCGGAAGTAATTCTCGCTGTAGAAGATGAAAATCACTACAGAAGATTCAGCAAATATTCTTCTAATTTGTCAACGTCATCCAGATCGTCCACATCCAAAAATATTTTCAAGCTAGGCAAATACATCTTCAATTATCTTGCAATGATGTCCTGACCACTTTCCCAGACGTGAGATAGGAACACATGATAATTGCAAGTTGTAGGCATCTCGATGTTAGGAGGATATCCTGTACTCTGGAGTCGAACAATGGGCGCACGATATACCTGAAGGAACACAACGCATACGGTAATTAGAAGCATGCCAAATGTCAAGGCCGTGACTGCTACCGATGCTTTATAGGAGTCATGATACAATCCAACAAATGAATGGCACGTTCCTTCGTTCTCGTTATCATCATCGCCTTCACATAGATGTAGAATAATCCCCAATCCAAAACACAGCACCAAAAGAACGCTGCTTATGGTAGATAGATAAAAATTGTAGTCCCTCTTGTACGGTCGGACTATTGTAAGAATCGTCAAGTAAAGAGTTAGACACAGCACATTCAACATGCGACTGATAATCGAAGAATCTTGTTGGATCCTTCCTGAAGATTAATCAGGTTGATGTAACCAGTAAGGAAAATCTTCCTCATAGTATGAATGACATCCCAACACAGAACGATAGGCGAGTCTCGTCAAATTAACCACTTTCTGATTCGTTTACTTGTACAGGATCTTCAGCACTTGAGGATTGAGGAGCGCTGCACACGCATTAGTTGAATTATTTTCAAATTTTCCACTTTCCAACGAACAATTGCAATTCTGTAATTTGCACGACTTGCACACTCGTAATATCTTGCAACATCTTCAAATCTAGACTTATGGACGATACAGGAGAACTTATTGCTCAGCGCCGGGCAGTTGAAGAAGATATATATCAGACGCAAATCTAAAAACTAATGAAGTGTAAACCAAGGATTTTTAAAAGTTTGTGCAAAAGAGTCCCATCGTCGTAAGAGGAGACATGCATTGTTAGGCCGGGATTTCAACAACAGTTTATACGAAAGGGACACATCTCGTAGGCATATAGCTGTGAGCTAGCAACACGTAATATTTAGTTTCATCGTGGCAACTTGGCTTTCAAAAGTTGGCCCTAAGCATCAACCACTGCTGTTCCCAGGAGCCATCTCTGTCAACATCGTTTGAACGGGTCCTTTAACTCCTTCTTGCGCATCCAACGACTCTAGCAGGTTAGAAAGCACATTCGCTTTAATTACTGCTGGGTCGTCATGCGGTAAATCTAAATCGTCACTTGAGCCATGTTCTTCTTCGTGGTCAGGTACTCTAAACTGTCGGTCCACGTCTGCAGCTGAAAGCTGGTCGTCCATTGCTCTCTATCAAAGAAGGCGATACCATTTAATTAGAAAAAACATTTCATTCACAAAACCAATCACATTTGAGAGTGAAAATTTACTGCACTCACCATTATCGCCTCCATTTCTCCATCAGAAGAACTAGTTGTATCATTATTGTTCAGGTCCCAATCCAGATCTTCCTTGGAAAAATATCTCAATAAATCGTCAGAACCTTCTTTTCCTTTATCTCCATCCGATGATACAGCAATATCATCAAATCTGATGTGATTTCCATCGTCCTGCAAAATTCTATGAAGGACAGTGAGGTACACATTCTCATTGATCTCAATTCCTTTCCCTCTTCTATTTTCAGAAAATTGCGCAGCTTCTCTTGCCGATGAAACGCCCTCCACGTCGCTGACACCTGAAACAAACACTTCCAGTCCTTCCATCATTCGATTCATCGCCGTCATTTTTTCATCGTCTCTTTCAACTGTATAATTCGCACGAAGTGGTCTTACAAGTTCATTCATCTTATTCTCAATGTCGTCAATAGAATCCATGTCTATCCAGTCATCTGGGTCAACTTCATTGGCACGGGGGACAGGGTATGCCTTCTTTATTTCTTGGCTGCTTAGATCTTTCTTTTTTGCGTACTTCAATGCTTCCAATACATGCTTCGCTACAGATTTGCCTATTGAGAAAAGTAAACATAATACAAAGGTCTCAATCAGAAAAAAGAAATAGGAGGTCTGAAGCCAAGCTGGGGTGTAACAGTGACTTACCTCCATCGGAAATAGGAGAGATCCCACCCCTCATAATTTCAGGGTTCCAAACGGGACATTTGACCAAGGCACTAATGTTATTTTCCTCATCAGTTGCATTAGGACCAAGCTTCCAAGCATTTCTTATCCATTCTCCATCTCCTCCCGCTTCAACAGCAATGCGATTAATATGATGCATAACCCTTTCTTCAGACGAGCAGCTCAGAACAGGAGGTGATTTAGTTGCTGTTTTCTCTGACATTTCATGGTTCGAATTGACAAGCCATTCAAAACCTAACGCAAGTCTTATACCAGCTTCAAGCGCATGTCGAAAATGCGCATACGCCTTACCACCATTTTTGCACTGCCTCTTGATTCGGTTTAATTCCATAGACTTATAATGTTTTGGAATTTTGATTGGAGGTGGTAAGCGTCCAGCCCCCGTTAGCAGCATTGCATATAACGCCTTAGGAATTGTAACCTTGGTATAGACGAGATTTTCAAATTGAACCATATCCTCTTCACCTTTAAGTGCAGATCCAGACTTCCTTTCCTTCTCTTCCACAGAATGTTGACAAAATTCGGAGATTGCAACAGCAACCAAATCTGAGCGATGTCTTATCATTCTTGCAAGATTCAAGGGAAGTACAATTGCTGCAGTATGCAGGTATTCCTTCAAATTAACGCGCCTTACACTCTCGTCCAAAGGATGAGTTATGGCTTGACAGAATGCAGCCAACTTATTTTGAATTGCAATATTAAGCGCATCCACACTGCCATCTTCATCCATAGTACCTTCGACCTTGCACTGAATCAAAGCATTGAGAGCTTCTCTCCGAGACAACACATATTTACCACAGCCTACTTCCGCAGTACCAATTACAGTCGGAGGGATAATTCGTACTTTCCCATCTACAACGTAAACTCTTCTTTGCATTGCCTCAACGCCAATCTCATCGTCAATCCAAAGTGGCAGGTGCTCCGAACCCTCAATAAGAAGAATTTGGCCATCATCGACATCCCAACATTCAATAGCAACATTCGAGTTATACTTAAGCAAATCAGTAGATATACATTTCATCATTGCGATGGCAAACGTTTCATCCATAGGGTGCGGGCCATATCTAACGAGCGCGCGCAAGTGTGGTATTGCACTTTCAGAAGAAGACTGATCATCTTGGTCATCTTTACAATGTAACCCGAAAGCCAACCCTTCTCCGCCGGCAAACCAGCTGTGTTTGTATTTTTCTTTGTATGAAGGAATCAGTCTTGAATGAATGATAGCGTGCAACGAAGCCAATTTCTGAAGAAGTTCTTTCACGTACAATGTTTTGTCTGTATTTGCATCATATGTAGAATCTAGACAAAAGATAGAGATCACCAGTGCATTTCCTGCTCCTGCTTCTTCAAAATTGTCTTCATTTTCTCGAAGCTTCGTCATATACCGAAGGGCAGAGGGCAAAAGTGATCCATCCTCCATTATGATCTTCGCAGAATGATTCCTTTTGATCAACGGAGCAATTGTTACTTTTCTCGGACGTAGTGTTCGATCAATGTCCAATGTCGCGATATGTGGATGACGAGATTGTACTTTGTAGGCGTACCAGGTACAGTAGTAGTATGGTACCGCGGTGCCGGTACCGGTAGGTTGTTGGTTGTTGGTTGGTGTTGGTGTTGGGTGTTGGTGTTGGAAGTTGGAAGTTGGAATGTTTGTTCTTCTTGCCAAAACAAAAACGAGTCTAACCTCGTATGGTTGGGAGTAGGATATGATACAAGCAAAAACGGGACTAACTTCGTGCACTTGGAACGGGCTCTTTCCTTTCCCTCATGACTCCCTCATGAGCTGTTGAATGTACCGGTATGCTGGTACATCACGACCTCAAATAGGATATTGTTCGATGCGACTACTCATAACGCGCCCATCGACTACAGGGAAAATTTCGAACCATAGCCAGAATCGATAACGGCTCCAGTAAGTTCTCTCGGCACATTTCCATTCCTCGCCCACGAAGAAGCCAATGAGAGGACTGCCTGGACAGATATGGTGTTGAGAGCAGGAACGTTGAACGTTTCAAACAAAATTTCAGCCACTTGCTCTCTATTTTCAGGGGTGTCCAAGGGCGTTTCTGTGAGTAATATAGGATGCTTCATAGAAGCAAGTCGTCCACAGATGCTCCATCGCGTTCCAGTCTTCAACGATACCGTGCTTTATAGGAAATATGGATTCACAGTTTCTCCCAAAAGATCTGAGAGTTGTATCACTTCCCGTCGCGAAGTTGAGATCGTTCAAAAGAGAGGCTTTCCTTTTCTTTTGGCGCCTTCCAATTGCAGACTGAAAGACATTTGTGGTTCTGCAGCGCCACGCAAGTCTTGAACAGAAAGAACATGCTTCTGTTACTAGGGATTCCATTTGGGATGGAATTCATCCATGAATTCATTCCTCATCATCATTAACCGAGTCACCGTCCAATAATTTGAAATTTGGAAGACATGAATGATAAAATCTCATTCTCAAGGATCTTTTGGCTGCAAGCTGCTTTTTTCCCCACGACTTTTGACACATGAAAATGGTGATTGAATTCGATCGAACTAGCATTTCAGATAAAACCCAAGCAAACGATTCTGACGACGAAGCGTCAAAATCAATTGTTGATAACATGTTCAATGTAGCGTTGAAGGTGCCGAAACGCCTGCCATCAATACAAACACTGAGGAATTCGATGCGATTTCAGATTATTAAACGAAAAACTCATTTATAAAATTTAAACCCTCACTGAAATTTTTCATTTCATGATGGCACGGTGACGCTAAATTTCATTGATGCCTTTACTTAAAATTACAGGAAGTCCTGTTCAATGCACCACCATTATTCCATTACCATATTCAATATTAGCCAATCAATTGCTTTGGCAAGTTAACCCACTTATTACCCTACAAGAATTCATGCATTATTGCCATTCCAATAATCTTCTCAAACTGTGTCTTACAAGCTCCCGGGGACATGTTATAACCGAATTATGGAATGTGGGGATCCTCGTAATCCTCAGGCAAATCAAGCACATCGTCATCAAACTTGACAAATGAAGAAAGGTTGCCCCATCGTCATCAAACTTGACAAATGAAGAAAGGTTGCTGGACACTTCTGTCACTTCTGTGCAACCGCCACTATAGGAACAGATTGTGATAACTTTCTTGGAGGAATTACGAATGAAGATGGCACCCCAATATCCCATATTGGATACTCCGCAATTCACGACCGCAGTAAGCTTCATGATGGATCCATTGGCAACTGTGATATCAAAATTGACCACGTTGTATATACCGTCAGCAGAATTCAGGTCCATGTTGCCGTCCTTGTCTTTCCACCCTTCATCCCATGTAGGGTCTGCTAACCAATCTTGCGGTGGAAAATCTCCTATGATCTTTATTTTGGAATTGTGATAACTTTCTTGGAGGAATTACGAATGAAGATGGCACCCCAATATCCCATATTGGATACTCCGCAATTCACGACCGCAGTAAGCTTCATGATGGATCCATTGGCAACTGTGATATCAAAATTGACCACGTTGTATATACCGTCAGCAGAATTCGGGTCCGTGTTGCCGTCCTCGTCTTTCCACCCTTCATCCCATGTAGGGTCTGCTAACCAATCTTGCGGTGGAAAATCTCCTATGATCTTTATATTGGAAATGATTGAGGTAATCATTTTGGTTGACAGTTTCTCGATAGCAGCGGTGGTACCAGTAATAGAAAAGGGATGTTTCAGTAGGCTTGGTGCTGCGGGAAGAGTAACCAAATGGTTGTATGTTTTTAGATGTTCATCATTCTTTTGTCGGAGACATTCTAGAAATGAGATTGGTTAGAAATAGTGCCCCATTTTGCAACGTAAACCACAAACAGATAATACTACAGTAGTAGTGTGTACAGCTACGTGTACCATGAATAAGGTTATACATGCATATGTACTTTCAAGTAACTTACCAACTCTCCACAAACCAGCGAAAGTGGAACCATCAATGATGGCGTTGCATGCATTATTGTTCTCCATTTGTCTATCTTTTTCATAGAGTTGGAATGCAAAAAAAGATTTTTTCATGAATTCAGTTTTGCGGTAACCACGGAAGAAACCACAGCAATCGGCGTTGAGGAGATGACTGTATTGTCCTCCTCCTCTGTCCAGACTGTAACACCCTTTGCCTCGACCTGCTCCATCTTATTGGCACCTGAATTAGCTGCAGCTACTAGAATGACAGTCTTTCCACTTACAGAATTTGTCACTTTAGCACCTAATCCCTCCACTTCTTCTTTCGCCTCCGTACGGGTTTGTGTGGAAAAGGTTCCAGTGAAGCAAATAATCTTGCCTTGAAGTAGTTGTTGATTGGGGCTAGTGCTCGCAGGAGTGGTCGTTGATGCTTCTTTGCAGCACCTTCCTTTGCAGTCGTCGTTGCCGTCGTTGTCGTCTCTGCCCTCTTCTTCGAGGTCGAGGTCGAGGTCGAGGTCGAGGGCGACGCCTTCTTTTCCTGCTTCTTGCTTGGCTTCACATCACCATTATCACCATCGTTTGGTGGCGATAAAGCAGAAACGACGTTGTTGCATTCCTCCTCAGTCCAGATCGTAACACCCTTTGCCTCGGCCTGTTCCATCTATTAGATGCAGCTACTATAATGTCCGTGTTTCCACTTACATAATTTGTCACTTTAGCACCTAATTAATCCGTCGCAACTTTAGCTGAGCTTTAGGGTGCTCTTTTTTGTGCAGAGGAGGACACTCAAAACAAGGTCCTCATGGGAGTAGTAAGTTGGGGTATTGGCTGCACTAAGTCTGGTGCTGCTTCTCCTGCTGGACTCTATTCCAGATCTCGAGCCAATGGGACTGGATCAAGTCCATGATTTGCAACGTTCACAGCAACCCCTAAACCCGTTTTTTTTAAATGCACCCACAGCTTCTAACTTCTTTTGAAAGCAGGAATTCAAATCTATGCCTAGAGGCGTGAAACGTCAGATACTACAAATATGAATCGCATATGGCTTTATCATTGCGGCAGGTCACCTGCTCAGAAGTGGAAGCACTCTTCACATCTTGTATCAGGATCTTGAAGCTAGTGTAATAACGAATGCACGAAGGATATTTTCGGCACTATGCAAGACCAAGGCAACAAGGCTACGAGGAGATTTAATTATGCTTACGCGTAGGAGTAGTAGATTAGTTTCTCAAACCACACCTCAGAATGCCTGAGTGGTAGGATGAATATTAGTAGTACTGGTAAAGTTCTGAAAGAACACACGGCTGAAGTAGCATAGAGAAGAGGCATAGTAGACTCTGACTCTACCGGTAGCTCCGCATCGGTAGTAGCTTCAGCACGTTGCAATTATTTATAATGTGTGATGTAAACCCGTAAAGGAGGAACTGCCATACAAGCATGACAGCACCGCTTGCCGTCCGCCCAGCGAAATTAAGCATGTTTTGCCTGCGTTGCGGGGGACCATGTTGGAATCCACAGTTTTGTTTTTAGACAATGCACTTTCCAAAACATTTTTTTTGTGCGCTATCACCCACCTGCCTTTACATCTAGAGGTACAACTCCTTTCTTTTATTAGTTTTGCAGTACAAAGTATGCATACTCTCTATTTCTCTCTGTAATCTAGTTAGCGTCCAAAGCATTTATTCACCATTTGCCTTTTCTCCACCCGATCTTTCCGATGGTATATGGTATAATATCTTGCCAATGCAAAGGGGTTTGAAAAGGGGGCGAGGCCTGCACTTTGCAAACCAATTTTTCACTCAGATTTTCCGACGAACATCAGAACAATGACTGGTCTATTTACCACCAAATCCCACGATGAGACCATCCAATCTCAATGAAAACAGATACCCACCATACCCTACACATGACGATAACATAGAGTGATCACGATGGGATAGATGATGACCAGTGTGGAAGGTTGGGGCCATATTGAGAACGTTGATTCTTGTATGGTATGCTGCAAGGAAAGAGCAATTCTTCAGTGTGACAAAGGTGTTTAAGTTGAAATTGTGCTCAAGCACAAAATTATATACTTTGGTTTTGGTGGTGACCATGTCTAGCACCATCAAAATAATGATGATTCAAGTGACAAAGAATTGATTGAGACTACACGCCTGGTCCTGATCTTTGTTTCGGACCTGATTTCTATTCCGAAGAGAGGATTGCTGAACGTGCAAAAGCACAGAAGGTAATGTGGGAGTGCGCAGCAAAAAGTAAAACCTAAGAAGAGGGTTTTGGACACTACAACTGTTCAAAGGAATTTATGTGAACGGAAACGAAAAGATTCAGCTTTAGGAGCCTCCTTATCTCTTGTTGATTCTGTTGACAGTGCACGGGTACAGGGCGATCTATCATCTCGCATTGAAGAATATTCTAGTAAAGTGGATGATCCCGTGCAAGTCCCTTCCACACCGTCAGAAAAGAAGAAACAACAACATTGGACATCTTCAACAATCTTCATATGGCATTGTCTCGTGTGAGCAAGAACCACCAGTCGTCTCTGCCTCATTTGTAGTGGAATGATTCGCATGCTGTATCCAAAAAGAGAGCGATTTTCTTCGCGTTCTTTGTTTTGTTCTTTGCTGCAGTCCGCAATCGGTGGTGGCTTTAAGCTCCTATTCCTCATTATTAGTATTCCCCGAAACGTATTCTCTGATAGCTTCTGATGTGACAGATGGACTGCAAAAGAGGCTAGCTGGTGGGAGTGAATGAGGCCAGCATTTTGTTGATGGTTAGTAGCCCGGTGTCTGACGAGAGCAGCACTGCGGATGCATGTGCGTTGATTGTCTGATTATGAATAATACGTTTTTTAATTTGAATATGATTCCGATTATCCTTGCCCATCGTTATTGTATTTTTGGCTGTTCATTCAGACTTGTGCAGGATTTTCGCTTTCTACTTGGATCATCCTACACATATAAACGAGCACCCAATTGGTGCACGACCACCATTCAAACAACCTGTAACAGTTCTTTATGGCCCAAAATGGAATTTCGTCAAATGATGCGCGGTCACATAGATACTCAAATGGTGTCTTACCGTCTTCATCTTACATAAATGCTGCTTCCTTCCCTTGCACAGTTTCAAGCAGAGCGCTGATTGCACCACTAAATGCATCTTGCAAGCACGGAAGCGAACAAAGTACACGAAGCGGTGTTTTGCCGGAGCGGTCCTGCATTTTGGCGACGTCTGGTGCTAATATCAGGTAGGGCAGTGATCAGCCCCCCCGTCACGTAAGGATTACCCGAAAGCAGATGCAATGCTGTCATGCGTGGTCTGTCATTGATGATGGCTCTCTCTTCATTGTCATTAACCGTACCTGGAATATTAACCTTTGTCAATGAATTTCAGTGAGAGAAAGCCTGAACCCCAATGCGTTGCAGGTTGGGTGGCAATTGTATGGACCGTAGCGAGGTACACACACCAAATGCAGCTTGTCCAATTCTAGTGTAGGTTTCCAGGTCTTGATCTGAAGGCAGTGAGGAGCATCTTTCTGATTATCATATGAATATTTATTGAGTTATCTTCTGCCGACCGAGTGGCTACTACACGCGCGGAGTACGGTGCTCTAGTTCTCATTCTAATGCAGCACAACTTCAAATGCAGTGGTTGGTTTGTATTCCTTGCGATTTTGTTCGTTTTCTTAAACCCAGACAAACACAACCAACATAAAAATATTAGCAATGATTCCAGTCACAACCATTGCCAACATTCCCGGATATAAAAAGTTCATGAAAGACATTTTGTAACCGCGGTTAGTTGAATGTGAGAACGCTAATCTCTCACAATTCTTAGAGTGATCTAGATGTGACGTTAATATCTAATTCTATGATCTAAACTGATGAGCTACTTAAGCTCCAAGCGGCAATAGAGAAGCCTATGAATCTTGATAAGACTCATGCTATTGCCCCTCTTTGCATTCAAGAAGCGGTTCGGGAAACAACCCTTCGGGTTCGCAAAGCAGCTCTAGATCTATCAAGAAACTAATCATAATTTTTCAACAATCAATATTGTTCTACACTTTACCACTGACTTATAAATAACGGCCCCAGCTGCTTTTCTGCCATATTTCAGCTCGTCTCTACCTGCTGCTGATGTCACATCTACTCTCCATCTCATATTGTGATGTGTGTCAGGCCTAGTTGCCATGATCTCAAGAGGTGTCAAACAGTCTTTTCCAATGGCAGTGCTCTGTTTCAATCCAAGACCATAGCCTTCTCTAGCAATATGCACCATGTAGGTTGCAAGTATTGGTCTCTCATGAATTGGATGGCGTGATGCAAGATCCTCCTTTGTCCAACACACTTGCAGCATGATTTCACAAGAAATGGAACGCTCAATCATGTTTTGGAATTTGTTTCCTTTCCTACTGCTCAACATAAGGCAACATGGACGGTAGATCAAGATGTAGGACTTGTTCTTTGTGTAGACATGGATTTCATTTCGGTAAGAGAAGATCAGAATCCATGCATTCTACAATACCAATATTATTGCCCCACCTTCACCTAAGGCACCATCATTTGAATCAAGTAAAAGAATTCGTCCCGCTTTATTGCACGCCCAGAACATATAGCCCTTAATTATCCCCACAGCTACTCTGGTCTGTTCATCAGTGTAATTGTAAGTGATCAAGTAATAATTTTAAAGTGAAAAGTAAATCAAATTGCAGCACCCTGCTCCTGCTTGCAGCAGTACTGTATTCCGATTACGTTTACAACACAATTTGTATAATAATGACCGAGTGTCATTTTAATGACACTCGGTGCATCAACTACTTCGGGTTCTTATGTTCCAGTAATATGCCATAAAGAACGTCTCATTCACGATCGACAAAGCATCCATATAATGTCACCAATATGACATTCTAACAATGGATAAACACACGCCCTCTGGAAGAGCCAAAGTGTAGTGCTAAACTCAATACGAACGCGAACAAAGAAAATCAGGACCGCGCTCGTAAAATGAAATTACAGTACCAGTAGCCACAAGTAATGCAACAGTCCTAAATTTGATAATAGCAAAAATTTGAATTAGACTTTAAATCCATACGTATACAACCAACATATAGAGGTTTGCAATGGCTGTAGTTACAATCATTGCCAGCATTCCGGGGTAAAGAAAGTTCATAAATGAAATGTTGTAGCCTCTATTCGACGCAATTCCTGCAGTGACAATATTAGCTGACGCCCCAAGCAATGTTCCATTTCCTCCCAAACAAGCACCAAAACTAAGAGTCCAAGCCAATGTCTTGATTGGAAGTGTTTCAGGTAGTTCGTCTGCTAAGATCCTTACAACAGGAATCATCGTGGCAGTGTATGGGATATTATCTAAGAATGCTGATGCGATTGCTGATACCCACAGGATAAGAGTAATGGCAATTGGAAGCTGTTGACTTTCTTCTTGCGCCTTGATCACTGATGCCAGCGCACCTCCGATCGCCTCGAGCAAACCCATTGCAGCACAAACCTCGACTAGAACAAAAAGACCAGCAAAGAAGAGAAGGGTATCCCATTCTACGTGATTACGTAATACATCTTGTACATCGTGTGGGTTGGTGAATGAAATAGTGAGAAATGCTGTAATTAGAGCCAGCCAAGCAGTATCTTTGTGATGCACAGGATGGAGGAAAAACAAGACGATCAAAAAGAACGTTGACGTTCCAGCAATAAGGAGGCGTGGCTCATCATATACTGGATAGCTGTGTATGAAAAAAGAATCAATATGAGTTTCGTATTCATGGTTTGGACAACATTCCGACCAGTACACATCGACTTACGTCTTCTTCAACTTCTCTATATCTAGCGCTGGCATCTCCTTCATTGTCATGTATGGCTTGTACACCCAGAGAAGCACACCCAACGACGCAGGAACAGCGAAGATGAAAATGCATGGCATGATATTGATGATAAAATCAAGGAAACCAACTTCGCTGAAAGATGCGCCAATAATAATGTTTGGAGGGTCACCTGTATTTCCAACATGTGTCAGAGTCAGCAAGAGGCTACGATGCTTTCCCAGCTTCTTTCACTTACCAATAAGAGTTGCAGTGCCCCCAATGTTGCTCAAAATGACTTCAGAAATTAGGTATGGTCTAGGATCTACACCTAAAATCCCGCACATATCTATCGTCACTGGTGCAAGCAACAGCATGGTAGTAACGTTATCCAAGAATGCACTAGCAACGGCTGTCAAGAGACAAAGTAAAACCATAAGTCTGTTGAACGACCCCTTTGATTGTACTAGAAGACGAACCGCCAACCACTCAAAGATGCCAGTGTGAGATAGCTCTCCAACAATTACCATCATTCCAAAAAGGAGACCCAAAGTGCTCCATTCTTGGTGAAGCATAACAGTCTAAGAATGCACAGCCAAATAGTTAGATCCCAGTCGAAATCTGTAAAGTAAAACCCTGGTAATATCTACTCACCCTAATAGACTCTGTCTCTCCATTGTGCATCAAGAAGAAGAAGAAAAGTGCCAGCATACTACCAAAGATGGCAACGAGCGTACGATGGATCACTTCAAGCAAGATGAAAATGTACACCAAAATCATAATACATGCGGCAATAATTACCGAGTGCCGAGATAGTGGACTCTGTCTTGTGGCTGCAAGGGTGAACGACAACACATCACCAGTCTCGCTAAATATGTTGATAACATGATAATGATCTGGATAATCCCAATCAACAACAACCTTCTCATCAAAGGTTTCTCGATGATGTTCGTCCGGGGGTCCAAAGTCTACTGTCTTCACAACAACTTGGGTAGATGCTCCACTTGCACTCTTATCAATTCGGGTAATTTCTACTCTTGCCTTTTTAAAGACGTCTTCCTCAGACTTAACAGGGTCAAGATGCATCTTAAGGCCGATAACGTCATCTTTGTGAAAATGATCCTCGTGTCCAACAAAGAAGTTGCGTGTCTCGGAGTTCCCAAGGCAGTCAGTAACGCAGGCAACTCCAGATAGTCCAAAGATTGAGTGGCTTTCATCTTCGTGAGTCTCCCACCCGACGCAAACACCAACAAGAGCAATCATGATGCAAGCAAGGATGATTGCTTGGATTTTATCTCTCCTTGTCGCACTGACAATCGGAGGTGCCTCGATCTCCACCTTCTCAGCAACCTCTTCATCCTCTTCTCCTTCAGCAGAGCGACCATGGCCTCTGCCTCCACCAAGTCTACGGGAAAATCTCAAAGGGAAGAACATTTTCTTGATTTCCTCATGTACCTCTTCATCAACTTCTTCTTCTTCCTGCGCCTCTACCACGGCACTGAAGAATGTAGCCTGTTGAGGCGACATGAGGTCCAATGAAACCTGCTTCCTTCTAAGGATACCACCGACGACATTTCGACGGGGAGGGTATGATGGTTGCTTCACTGCCTTAAAATGAACGCGCTCGTCTTCTTTCAGAACCTGATTCTCGTCGATCGTAGGAGCACCAGGAACGAAGAAGGATCGATCTCCGAGCGGCAAGGAAACTACCTACTTAGCGGATGATTAAAAAGTGTCAAAAGGTGATGTAATCAATGTTGCTTTGATAGGATATCATGAATTATAGACGTACTCTTCTCCGACGAACTAGAGATCCCATCATTTCCTCTCCTTGAAAACTAGCGAAATCACTTTTAGTTTTCTTCCGTTTTGGTTGCAATGCACTCAAAGTATCATCGGCTTCTTCTTTTTCGCTCATGCTTGTTAATCGTAATTTGTTATCCTGTTAGTCCAGAATAATATAGTTCGGTGGTAGGGTGTCAGGTGTCAACGTGCAATAGCTGTCCTTGATTTGTGTGCATTTGTGATGGCTGTCAGTGGCTGCAAAGGCACCATCATCGCAAATTCGAAAATACACAAAAAGGAATGAATACGATCGGTACGGTAGGCCGTTACGTAAATAAATATCTTTCTGGTCTGCATTGCTATTTAATCTTGTCATCGTGAGATCATCAAATGTGAGGGAATAGGACTAGAAATTCAAAATAACCTGCTGTTAGTGTCATTGAAGTAAGGAGGCTCTAAAATTTATGTAAAAAACGCTGACCAAATTTTTAGAAATTTGGTCATCGTCCATCATCATACAGTATTAATACCAGAGTACCATTATGAATTACGACGTTAAAAAAAAACTTTTATGTGCTGTAAAAAATCCCTCCAGCGAGCGTTGTTTTTTACAGTGCACGCATTTCTTTAAAGAAGAATAAGAGTTGATCTCTGGAAGAAGTGACTTGCTTGGACTGTTTTAGCATGTCCTACGTTATCGGCTCACCATTCTGTGGGACATTTTGAATTTGTGTGTACTGATATATTGTTGTGAGTTGTGAAGGCTTGTTGCTGTGTTGTTTTCTTTACTACTTTGTCGCCTTCGGAGATCTCAGAGAGTAGACGATTGTTCCCATTTACACTACGCAGTCACGATAGCTATTCACACGAAGCAATTCCACCAGTATTTTATCATCAGTGTTTCGAAAAAGATGTATCGATGACAGCTTGACATTTGTAATTGTATGTAAATCAAAAGTGTACTATCATCATTGAATTGAAATGAAAAAACACAGTAGTAAGGTAGCATCCAATATATATCCACTATCCCATTGAATCGTCGTCCTTGGAAAATGCAGCAAGACACAAGATGCCATGTACAGCCATAGAAACTCCTGCGGCGAATGGTACACTGATCATGGCAGGATAGACCTCCCACAATCCACGTCCCCGGAAAATCCATCCGCCACCGTCTACTCCAATGAGTTTCAGAAAAATTAATAGGAGGTGCGAAGCTGATCCCACAGCTAGACCTTTACGGAGGGTTCTCAACATCTCATGCTCGCCCGAATTATTCGATACTGATTCGTGTCTCCGAAATTTTAAAGAATAAGTCACAATGGCACCTAATAAGGTGAACGCTGATGCCGGACGGGAGAGTCGTTTACCAAGAATGGTGGGAATTGTTGCGAGGGGGTAGGGTGATACAATTGGAAGAATGGTGAAATAGATCAACCCGACAGTTCCTGTTGCATACAATGCACTGTTTCTATGAGCAGATTCAGATTCGGATGCTGAGTTTGGCCCAAGCTTCCATAAAGAATCAATCAGCCTTCGTATGATTTGCGAGACAGATGCCGACCTGAGTGAAATGTTCAGCGCGAAGATTCCAGTAGCTATGTGTACAGCAGTAGCTGCAATCTTGTGAGGAAGAGAATAGAGATCATAACCGAAGGCAAACCTGGGTGCAAATGCACTTGAAGCTGCCAACCACAATGATGCTGCAGCGACCCCCAGGTTAAGCCGACGACTTGTAGCAGAATACAAAATATCATTTTTTGCAGCTATTCGCAATGCCTCGAAACACGCCCAAGCAATGGGCACGGGAAAGGCGAAGGCTTGGGACATGGTGAGGACATTGTGACGCAATGTGCAATCAATAAACTTTGGATCAGGATGGAACGACAGAGACACACATGCTGTTATGACCCAAGCCATGGCACTCGCGATTCCAGAGAGACAATATGCATTCGCAATAATGAATCTTTCTGAGTTTCTTTTCTCGATAGAAACATCATGAAAAGTGGGGGCCATATTTATTCGCATCGCTGTGGGTCTGGTGGATGCCATAATTGTACCCACCGGTGCAGGCGAGTTAAGACCACACATTGTTTGCCGCCGTAAATTCATCAGAAATGCATCGCTGGTACTTTTAGTAATTGATGTTGACAACATCAGCATACATGCTAGAAATCGAATGTAGAGAGTCACAAACATGAATAGATAACTGTCATGCTAAAAATATGTATTAGTTTCCTCAAGAATGTTTCATCGATCGATTGATGCACGACGATGGGATTTTCGAATTTGATTTGAGATTTTCGAGTTCGTTGCGAGCGTAGCGAGGCGTCTTCCGGGCGGGTCGGGGGGCAGTATGATACTATCTTTCGTAACGGTTTGTTTATATATTATAATTTGGACTCACTTGCCATCGGCCTAGTGGCTCAATGGTAGAGCATCTCTCTTCGGAAGAGAAGGTTGTGGGTTCGAGCCCCATCTGGGTCAAACTTTTGCCAAGTCTTGGTATCTCCATCACCTTGCAATTGTTTTTCTCTTAAAATCTTTTTTTACCTGTGGAAATAAATGCAAAGAAACAGATAATGAGCACTGTCTTTTGTCTTTTGACCTTGTGCATCTTTGTTGGGTAATAGTTACTCTACTAGATGTCTTTGAAACTTTTTGAGGCTCCATCCGCTAGTGTACGGTACACGTACATATAACTGTAATAGTGGTCAACTAGAGTTTTTATTTCTCACTTTTAGAAATTCGCCATCCTATGATTTCAGTTCTGTTCCTTCTTCCTACCATATAATAGGCACAGTGTCATGCAGATCTTATACCATTTCGCGTTGATAAGTTTTGATAATCATGCGATTTAAAAAAAATCTTTCTATGGTGCTTGTTTTTGCCCCTTTCAGGAGCGCCTGCCAGATTCTGTGCGTCAAGGAGGCGAATCAATCCTACGCATATCAATCCTATGCATCAATCTCAAGTAGGTGACAATAGCAACAAGCAGTAATAATTTGAAATACTTGTTGTAACTTACGGTACCGTATTACATCTTGATTGCATGGAATGCAAAAAGGAGCGCATAACCTATGAAAGTCCGAAGGGAAGAGGTATCAATTTTTTTATCGTACGTTCTTCATGTTGAAGTTTGCGATCTTTTCCACCTCATGTACCTTCGTCCTCCTCACATTTTTCAACACACACTGTATTACCGCACACATCCATTTTGGTTAAACATGAAGCTTTCGCTCTTGGGATCTATTTTTATTGCCGGGCTCTACGCAGAAGCATTTTCCCCGAATGCATTTCAGTCGTTTTCCCGCGCATCTACCCTTCATCTGACCACTGGTCCAGACGGAAAGGCAGCTTCTTCATCGGATGAGGATCTACAGCTTACACTTCAGATTATCATGGGTCAGTTAGAGAAAGAATCTGCTTCCAAAGAGACACATGAAGTCTCTGAAGCCTCGGCTGTTTCAATGCCAGCACCTCCTGCAAATGATTTAATGATTCGCGCTGCACTTGGAAGAGAACCTGTTGAGAGAACACCTGTTTGGTTGTTCCGTCAGGCTGGACGCCATCTCCCAGAATACTGGGCCCAGAAGGAGAAGACTGGAAGAAGTTTTTTGGAAATGTTGCAGTATCCCGAAGATGTTGCTGAATGTACCCTTCAGCCCATAAGACGTTATCCTCTTGATGGGGCAATTCTCTTCTCTGATATCCTGGTCATTGCACAAGCTTTGAGTATTGAGGTGACTATGCCAGGCGGGGTTGGAATTTTAGTACCCAATCCATTGGCGGGGCCTGAAGAAGTTGCAACCCGCATTCCTTCGCTTAGCGAGATCACTCCTGAATTTATCCAGGACAAAATGGGAGTCATTCTCGAAAGCGTTAAATTGATTCGTAAAAAAATGAAGGAAGAAAATATTGATATTCCTCTCATTGGATTTTCTGGAGCTCCATTCACTCTCATGTTCTACATGATTGGGGGGTCATCTCGCAAAAACTTGGATATTGGAAAGAAGTGGCTGAAGGAGTACCCTGAGGAATCCCAGCAGTTGTTGGATGTTTTGACAAAGATTATCACAGAGTACATGTCTGCGCAGGTTGAAAGTGGAGCGCACATGCTTCAGTTGTTTGAAGCAATGGGAATGATGCTCGAGGAGAAAGAATTATATGATTTCGCCATGCCATGTTTGGGGAAAATTGCGACCGAGTTGAAGAGCAGATACCCCGACGTTCCGTTGATGATTTTCACCCGCGGAGCTTGGTAAGTAATTTTGTTCCAATAGGAAAGACGAGCCTGCTGCGCTGGAAGGAACATTTCTCTAACTTTCTTTTCTTCTTTTTCACTAGTTATGCGAATGAAAAGCTATCGACAATGGGTTTTGATGTTGTAACCATGGATGGGGATGTTGACCGCAGCACAGCAAGAGCTACTGTAGGAGATAGATGTGGACTCCAAGGAAACTATGATCCGGCTGAACTCATTGCGGAAAATGGAAAGACTCCTGAGACAGTAAAGGAGACTGCGAGGGCTTTGATTGATGAGCTTGGGCCTCAACGACTGATCGCAAATCTTGGAGAAGGATTGGGCGGAAAGGAAAGCACCGATCTGGTGCAGGTATTTGTAGACACCATTCATGAATACAGTGAATCTAAGATCAAGGAATCCGCATAAGAATTATAAAGTTGCTATTCTGAAAACGGGAATATTGTGAAAATGTGAAATCTTTTAAATATATCGGAGTGCCAGTTTTTTACTACCCACCTCAGCAGAATAAACATTATTAATTAGCAGTAACATTCGGCTTATGCGAATGGTTTTGGATGTGAGTGGTATTAATAGGAAGCGTATCACAATGGTATGATACTATGAATACTGCTCTCCTGCGCAACATTTTTGAATTTCAAGCACCAACCTAGCACGGATGGTTTGGGCATAGAAAATAGCAAGCATTTCCACACACACAAACACATTTCACACACACAAACACACGCACAGACAAGCAACACACGCACAGACAAGCAAGAAAGAGCCAAAGCTGGAAAAACACTGGAAAGGGAAAGCATTTCAGCTTGCAACCAGTCAATTCCCAGCCAATGAAGTCTGTAAAGAGTCTATATAGAGCCCAAAGTTACAATGTAGGTGGGCTGGATCAGTCGTGTAGGCGATTTTCAGTAAAGAAGCGGAGAAAGGGTAATCCATCATCGTCAACACCAACTGCCCTTTCCAAAATTAGGCACAATAAAGTTACACGCAAACAACCCCTCGCACAAATATCGAAAGTCCTTTCATCTCCATCGGTGAAAAAGGAAATGTTTGGCAAACTTTTGGAATTTCAAAAGGATGTGCAAAAAGTTCTCATGCCGCAATTTTTGAAAGATGGCCCTTCCTTTGCACAAAGGGAACGGCGGGCTGTTGTAATGGACTCAAAGTGGTGGTGTTGGAATATTGCAATGGCGTGCACCCCGGGAGTTTTGATCGCTCTGGTTTGTAAGTGTTACAAAAGCGACATGGAGGAATTCTATCGGAAACAAAATCTAATTGATTCGAGAAAGGGGGAAAGAGATGATTTTGAGATTGAAAGGAACGCAACAAAAGAAGAAGAAAAAGAAGAAGAAGAAGGAAGCAATTCATCTAGTCAAGCAAACAGTATGTGGACTTTCCAATCACCCTCTATATGGCGTGTGATATCTGAACTTTTAGACCATGAACAAATTATGAATGTAAAACAGGATGATGCGGAGATGGATAGAAAAAGTGTGCATGAACACGATGACAGTAATGATGAAACAATACCATTCCTTCATACCATCCCTGCAGAAGACTCCAATGTTGATCTGTCCGTAGCACAAACATCCCAAAGCGAACCAAGCCCGCAGTATCTAATGACTCGAATTGAAACACTAGAAAACCAAATAGAGGAACTGAAGAGAAAAGACACTGTGAAAACTACTGGCAGGCCACCAAGGAGCAACATTCAAAATCGAAGAGATGCAGATCGGCTACGAAAAGGAAAAACTGAGAACGAAGCTGATAATGATATCACGCCTGCAAAACGAAGCAGTATAGATATGTTGAAACTAGTTATCAGCAACAATTTGAAGGAGAAAGGAGAGGCTGCTCTGAAAGCTGGTCAGGAATTCAGACGAATTGTTGAAGATCAATGTGGAATTGCACCCACGGTAAAAGAAGAAAACAGGGCATACGCACAAGTCCACGAGGAGAACTCAGCGGATGCCGAGGTTTCAATCGAACCATCTTTCCGCTCTTACGATGAAAAGTCTTGTAATCAAGATTTGGTCGTTGGAGAGCACGACTTGCCAACTGGTGTAGATGAAGAAAGCTATGCAAAAGAGAAGGGGGGCATAAAAAGCAGATGGTTTCAACGTCTACACTTGTTTGGCAGTAGAAGTAAACACGACACATCAAATGCTGATTAATCTTTCTATTCAATAGCATTTTGGCATAGTTCGTCTGTCAACGATCAAATGGCGCCACCGCATTGTACACTGTACGCAGGTCACACTTGAATACATGCGCAAGCATACTCATATACCACAGAGAAATTCCAAAATCCGTATTTTACATGCCTGTCTTCTCTCTATGTTCCAAAATCATATCCTTGATCTCTTGTACACTCGTATCTTCTGCCGGGGTCCTTCCCTTACGATCCTTCACCAATGTGCTACACTTGCCGCTATCCAGCATCACTCTTACCGTCTCAGGATGTTTCTTGAATGCAGCAAAATGCAATGGGTATTGCATCTTTTCGTTGCAAATATCTGGATTGACATCAGATCTTTCAAGCAAAAGTTTCACGCAAGCAGTATGCCCCCCTCTTGATGCACGAGCAAGAGCTGTATTTCCAAGATATCCGCGTGTATTTACGAGAGCATGATCAGATTTATCTTCCACTGGGATCTGTTCCAGAATGTATTTCAAGGCATCCACCTGTCCTTTGTCCGATGCCCAGATGAGGGGAGAATTTCCAAGTGCGTCTTTTTCCAACAATGTAGGTGTTACGTCTGGTAGATATAGAGCGTTTACGTCTCCAGAGGAAGCCGCAATGGCTGCAGGGGTTTCAGGAGAAGGTGTTTGGAATTTCTTCAAAGATCCATCTTGATTGATGCCTGACATTGTTTGTAAACTTGTTTGAATGTATCGTCGGTGAAGAGATGTGATTAATTTGGTCGTGCGTGTACGTGTAGTGGGGGTGAACTGGTGGGATAGTCGAAAGAGCAACGTGCAAGAAAGGACCAAAAGCCACCACACGTTTGGACGAGGCATAACTTCAAACTGGTAACTGGTAACTTCAAACTCACATGCAAGCATGATGTGTTGTTACCACACGTCTGCAGACGAGAGGTGGTGGAGAGTGGAGAAATAGAC
>Ga0209712_10001152_pt1 | contig 22702 bp, 17 predicted proteins | sample ArcOceMetagenome_FD_187443 | JGI IMG/M metagenome (GOLD analysis project Ga0209712, IMG submission 187443) | Marine eukaryotic phytoplankton communities from Arctic Ocean - Arctic Ocean - Greenland ARC118M Metagenome (SPAdes) (version 2) | ecosystem: Environmental > Aquatic > Marine > Oceanic...
TTTTAGTTGAGACACCGGATGCCAACCTTAGTCAGGGGATGCGCCAGTTAAATGGTGTTTTTACGCAATCGATGAATCGCAAACACCACCGGGTAGGGCATTTATTTCAGGGGAGATACAAAGCTATTCTGGTTGATAAAGATGCTTACCTGCTGGAACTATGCCGCTACATTGTTTTAAACCCTGTGCGAGCCAACATGGTCAGCTCGCCTGATGAATGGCCCTGGTCTAGCTGGCATTGCATGTTGGGAAACGTTGAGTCGCCTGTATGGATGTCGACAGATACTTTACTTGTTCAATTTGCTAAAAATCGACAAGATGCGATCCAAAGCTATATTGACTTTGTTAAATCGGGTATTGGCAAAATCGTTTGGGATGCCTTGCAGCATCAGATATTTTTAGGTGATGAGACTTTTGTTGCAATGCATCAAGCAATGCAAGATGGGTTGGAAGGTGATTTACTAGAAATTCCCTTTAAGCAGCGCAGTGCTGCACCATTGCCGCTTTCTGAATACCAAGCTCAAACTGTTGATAAGCATCAAGCCATCTATAATGCCTACCGCTCTGGTGGCTATACGCAAAAACAAATAGGTGATTATTTTGGCTTACATTATTCTCAAATAAGTCGCATTGTTGCAAAATGCAAGACCTGAACTCGGTCTTTTCTTGCAAGATTTGCCCCGGTCTTTTCTTGCATATGACTCCCGTTGCATAATCGCATTGATTAAAAACAATAATAAAAATATTAAAATTTTCACTAATAGTCACTATCATGTCTCAAGTACAAGACATTTGCTTGTCAATTTGAAATAATACTATTTTTGGTTCAACAACTTAGCCTTTGTGTTGTTGTTACTTAATCTTAAGCCCCACTTGAGGATAACAACGCAAGAGTGTTTTCAGGATCCGTTATTGCAAGGTCTGCCTGGGTGATAAATAGTAAATGGAATAGAGTTTAATGAAAAAAGCATTAATTACCGGTGTGACCGGCCAAGACGGCTCTTATTTAGCCGAGCTATTATTAGAAAAAGGATATGAAGTGCACGGGATTAAACGTCGTGCGTCTTCGTTTAACACCCAGCGTGTCGATCATATCTATGAAGATGTGCATATCCAAAATGCCCGCTTTAAGTTGCACTATGGGGATTTGACCGACTCGTCTAACCTGATCCGTATTATGCAAGAAGTAGAGCCTGACGAGGTCTACAATTTAGGTGCGCAGTCTCATGTAGCGGTGTCGTTTGAAGCACCAGAGTATACGGCTGATGTAGATGCCCTTGGTACCTTGCGTTTACTCGAAGCGATTCGCTTTTTGGGCCTGGAAAAGAAGACGAAATTCTACCAGGCCTCTACTTCTGAGCTTTATGGTGAAGTGCAAGAAATTCCACAGAAAGAAACTACGCCCTTTCACCCTCGCTCGCCTTATGCCGTAGCTAAAATGTATGCTTACTGGATAGCAGTAAATTATCGTGAGTCATACGGTATTTATGCCTGTAACGGTATTTTGTTTAACCATGAATCACCGCGCCGCGGTGAGACTTTCGTTACGCGCAAAATCACACGAGCTATTGCTAATATCGCCCAAGGTGCAGAAAAGTGTTTGTTTTTAGGTAATATGGATGCCCTTCGTGATTGGGGTCATGCCAAAGATTACGTACGTATGCAATGGATGATGTTGCAACAAGACAAACCCGAAGATTTTGTTATTGCCACAGGTAAACAAATTTCGGTACGTGAGTTTGTACGTATGTCAGCTGAATATGCAGGCATTACGCTTGAGTTTAGTGGTGAAGGTGTTGAAGAAATTGCTACTGTTACCGCTTTAACTGGTGATGATGCGCCAAGCGTAAATGTTGGTGATGTGATAGTGAAAGTCGATACACGTTATTTCCGCCCAGCTGAGGTCGAAACCTTGTTGGGTGACCCAAGCAAAGCCAAAGAAAAATTAGGTTGGGTACCAGAAATCACTGTTGAAGAAATGTGTGCAGAAATGGTCAAACATGACCTAAACAAAGCTAAGCAGCATGTTTTATTGAAAAAGCATGGCTTTGATGTGGCGCTGGCTAAAGAATAATATATTCAACATAAAGAACATTGGTTCACCACAGAGTACGCAGAGAGCACAGAGAGGATAATTTTTAAGATAAAAAGACTTTATGTTTTTTGACTCTGAGACCTCTGTGTCTCTGTGGTGAATTAGCTTTTGGTGTGGTTAAATTTTGTACATTAATAGAAGGCAAGGAATGTCGATATGGAAAGTGATGATTTAACTCGTAAAGTTATAGGATGTGCAATTGAAGTGCATAGGGAACTTGGACCTGGGTTGCTTGAATCTACTTATGAACATTGTCTCCTATTCGAACTTAGACAAATAGGTCTGCCCGCGTTGTCTCAAGTTATGCTTCCTGTTAACTATAAAGGTAATCAGCTCGACGCCGGTTATCGTCTAGATATTTTTATTCCTGATGTGCTGATTGTCGAACTAAAATCGGTTGATAAGGTACTGCCCATCTATCATGCGCAAACTCTAACTTATATGTAGTTAGCGAAGATAAATAAAGCCCTATTAATCAATTTTAATGCTGCACGTTTAGTGGATGGAATAAAACGCTTCATTCACTAGCCTTTGATTTACCACAGAGGCATATATTAAATAGTAAAAGAAAAGATTATTCACCGCAGAGGGCACAGTGAGCAAAGAGGGAAGGGTTTTAGGTTAAAATGATTTCGCTTTTTTCTTGCTATAATCCCCTTTGCGCGGCACCCGATGCTCAGGAGGTGAATTTTTTTTATTACCACAGAGTACGCAGCGGGCAATGGGGGGAAGGTTTTTTTATGGTAAAACGACTACATGCTTTTTTACTCCGAGTACTCTGTGCCTCTGTGGTGAATTAGTTTTTTTTGAGAATTTTATTAGGGCAATTAAGCTAATACCCTCCCTTTAGATAGGTTGTTTAATTTTAAGTGATTTAACGGAAGAGTAATGAAAAAAATATTTATAGCAGGTCACCGCGGCATGGTCGGGTCGGCCATTGTTCGACAATTGCAAGCACGTGGTGACGTTGAATTGGTCTTACGTTCACGCAGTGAATTGGATTTAACGAGTCAGCAGGCTGTGGCCGAGTTTTTTCAGACTGAGCAAATTGATGAGGTGTATTTGGCTGCAGCCAAAGTCGGCGGCATTATTGCAAACAATACCTATCCTGCGGACTTTATTTACGAAAATCTGATGATTGAATGCAACCTCATTCATTCAGCCCATGTTGTTGGTATTCAAAAACTATTGTTTTTAGGCTCATCGTGCATCTATCCAAAATTGGCTGAACAGCCTATGCGTGAAACTGCTTTGCTTACCGGTACGTTGGAAGAAACCAATGAACCCTATGCCATTGCAAAGATCGCCGGGATTAAGTTGTGTGAATCATACAATCGGCAGTATGGCCGGGACTACCGCAGTGTGATGCCCACTAATTTATATGGGCCTCATGACAATTTTCATCCTGAAAACTCCCATGTAATTCCGGCTCTGTTACGTCGTTTTCATGAAGCCAAACTCAATGGTGATGATAAAGTCATGGCCTGGGGCAGCGGCAAACCGATGCGTGAATTTTTGCATGTCAACGACATGGCCGCGGCGTCAATTCATGTGATGGAGTTAGAAAAATCGACCTATGATGAAAATACTGAGTCTATGTTGAGCCATATTAATGTGGGTACGGGCGAAGATTGCACGATTCGTGAATTGGTTGAAACGGTGGCTAAGGTCACTGGTTTTGATGGAAAAATTGAATTTGATGCAACCAAACCAGACGGTGCGCCGCGTAAGTTAATGAATGTGGATAGATTGGCTTCACTAGGCTGGAAATATACCTACAGCCTCGAGGCTGGTTTAGAAGATGCCTATCAGTGGTTTTTAGACAATCAGGATAGTTTTAGGCAGGCCTGAATCTGTAAATAGATAGTGGAAAAGATTATTCACCACAGAGGCGCAGAGTTACACAGAGAAAAGCGATTTGGGGTTAAGAAAAATGCGTTTGTTAACTCAGAGATCTCTCCACGCGTTGGCCGGCCCCTCGGTGGTGAGACGCTTTTTTTGTTTTTATTTGTATAGCACGGCGATATTACGTTATTGCGTGGTGAGTTTTTATTGAGATGTACATTGATTTGAAAAGCTAATTCGCCACTGAGGCTCTGAAAAAACAATAAAATTATTTTACTCTGTGTAGCGAAGCCTCTGCGCCTCTGTGGTGAAATAGCTCTTTTTTGTTTTTTTTACCTTGAGATATCCTGCCCTCTGTGGTGAGAATGCTTTTAATCTTTAGAAGATAATAAGAGATAGTATGTTTTTAGATGAGCGCACCTTTAAAACGGTCATAGCTTCAACTCCTTTGGTGTCGATCGACTTAGTGATAAAAAATACTAAAGGTGAATACCTATTGGGGTTTCGGAATAATCGGCCGGCGCAGGGGTTTTGGTTTGTTCCTGGTGGGCGGGTTTTAAAAGATGAGACTATGGATGACACGTTTATTCGCTTGTGCCAGAATGAATTAGGAGTTTCTTTAACCCGGCAGCAAGCAGTCTTTCTTGGGCCATTCGAGCATTTTTATGACGATTATGTGTTTGGCGAAGATGTCACGACTCATTATGTTGTGTTGGGCTACGCACTTACCCTCGATATTGATTTGGCAAGTTTGCCCCAGGACCAACACAACCAGTATCGCTGGTTTAGCCAATCTGAACTATTGCAACAAGTGGATGTGCACCAACACAGCAAGTGGTATTTCAAATCAAGCAATTAATGTTGCATAAGCAAGCAGTAAAGTAAGGAATTTAGATGACAAAATTTAAAATCGCCATCGCCGGCACCGGCTACGTTGGTTTATCTAACGCTATGCTGTTGGCTCAGCATAATGTAGTGACTGCAGTTGATATAGTGGCTGAAAAAATTGCTCTGCTAAATGCTAAAAAATCACCTATTGAAGATAAGGAAATTTCTGATTTCCTAACTAATCGAACGTTGAATTTTAATGCGACGATGGATAAAAATACCGCTTATGAAGATGCTGATTTTGTTATTATTGCAACTCCTACAGATTATGATCCAGAGACGAATTACTTTAATACCAACAGTGTTGAAGCGGTAATTCAGGATGTTATGGCGGTTAATCCAGCTGCGGTTATGGTAATTAAATCTACGGTGCCTGTTGGTTATACTCAGTCTGCTCGAGAAAAATTTGGCACTGATAATATTTTATTTTCGCCTGAATTCTTGCGTGAAGGCAAAGCACTTTATGACAACTTGTATCCATCCAGAATAATCGTTGGTGAGCAGTCTGAGCGCGCTACTACGTTTGCAAATTTACTAAAGCAAGGGGCTCTCAAGCAGGATACCGAGGTACTATATACTGACAGTACCGAAGCTGAAGCGATCAAGTTATTTTCTAACACGTATCTGGCAATGCGGGTGGCATATTTTAACGAGTTAGATAGCTATGCTGAAAGTCATGGATTAAACGCCAAGCATATTATCCAGGGGGTCGGCTTGGATCCTCGAATCGGTCAACATTATAACAACCCTAGTTTTGGATATGGTGGTTATTGCTTACCAAAAGATACTAAACAGTTGTTGGCTAATTATCGAGATGTGCCAAATAATATGATCCAGGCGATAGTCGAAGCTAATCGAACCCGTAAGGATTTTATTTCTGATTCGATTCTAAGACGCAACCCTAAGGTAGTTGGTATTTACCGTTTGGTCATGAAATCTGGTTCCGATAATTTCAGAGCATCTGCTATACAAGGGATAATGAAGCGAATAAAAGCGAAGGGTGTTGAAGTGGTGATTTTTGAACCAGAATTACATGAGGAAGAATTTTTTCATTCACGGGTATTTACGGATCTGAATGAATTTAAATCAATATCTGATGTGATAGTGGCTAATCGGCAGGACGATATATTGTCTGATGTTATCTCAAAAGTTTACACGCGAGATTTGTTTGGAAATGATTAACTTAACTGATACAAAGTGCTACTAGTAACACTAAATTTAGGGAGGTTTAATCCTACAACCTATCTTCTAGACACATGAACTGGTAAAATTTCTACATTAAAAGATTGGCCGTATAAAAGAGATACTCTGTTTCCCATGTTTCCTATTAAACACACAAAAAAATTGGCGTCGCGCTTATTTTCTCGCCACAAGATAAATAATTCCGAACACGAAATTGCGGTGAAAATTCTGCAAAATAGTGGGAAGTTCGACGGAAAGTGGTACTTGACTGAATACGACGATATAGCAAAAGAACCTTATTGGAGCCAAAACCCAGCCTTACATTATTTATTACACGGAGCTTTGGAAGGGCGCAACCCAAACTCTTGGTTTAATACAGATTGGTATCTTAGTCAGAATACGGATGTGGGTGAGTCTAATATAAATGCTCTGGTACATTACGTACTTCACGGCAGTCGAGAAGGTCGAGCACCTAACATTAGCAAATCATCCACAAAGAAAAAATCGAACTCCAAAATTTGGCATATACAAAGGCGGTTGGCGGGTCACCTATGGGGAGGTTTGTCTGCACCTGCGCTTGTTGAACTCGAAGAGATAAAACTAGATGTGCGGGTAAAGAATTCAGAAAGATGGTTGGCCGCATGGCATCAAGCTCGATGGTTTTATTTCCTTGGTGATTTAGACAGAGCACACGAAATCGCAATTGAAATGGATGAGTGTATGCCAGCGAATTCAAAACTGGTGGAGTCAGTATATTTGAAATCGTTCTGTTTATTTTCCTTCAATAAACCGGCTGAAGCTTCTCAGCTACTGCAAAATCACCTAAATGAAAATCCTAAGGATACAGATGCATACTTTGCTCTGGCGAATGCATTTCCACATGATGACTCGGCAAGACTTAAGTGTATAAACTCTGCTTATGCCATTCTCGATTATTTACCGATTGCCCTAAAGGACGATTCGAGACCCCTAAGTTTCAGTAATATTGTTTCATCCGTCCCTGAATTTGTTAGTGGCGAAAAGAAAGTGTCGATAATCATGCCGGTTTATAATGCACAAGATCATTTGCATATTGCTGTCGAATCTTTACTAAACCAAACCTATAAAAATATTGAAGTAATAATAGTTGATGACTGCTCACCAGACGATACTTTTGCTCTGGCAAAAGCATTTGCGCAACGAGATAAAAGAGTCATTGCTGTGCAACAAGTTACCAATGGTGGTGCATATTCTGCCAGGAATACTGGATTGAAGTATGCCGGTGGTGATTTTATTACTACTCATGACAGTGATGACTGGTCACACCCGCAAAAAATTGAGACTCAAATCAATTACTTTGCTGAACACCCAGAAAAAGTCGGGATATGTGCGTGTTGGATTAGAGCGCGGCAAGATATGTTTTTTACTCAAAATTGGCGCCCCAATAATGCATTGATACATTGGAGTCACTCATCTTTTATGTTCAAACGTAAAGTTTATGAAATACTTGGAGGTTGGGATAATGTGCGAGTGGGTGGCGATACTGAGTTTATTTGGCGAATGAAAGCCCATTACGGCGATGCTTCTTATGCTTTGATCGCTGAGAAAGTTCCTCTGGCCATTGCGTTGGATGATGAAGGTTCGTTAACCAGAACAAAACTAACTCATGTCAAAACTGTTTACTTTGGACTTCGTCATATATACCGGGAAATTTGCTCCTGGTGGCACCGTGAGGCAAAATCCAGAGGTTTAGTATTAGATATAAATAGTGACTTTAGTAGGACTTCATTTCCAGTACCTACGGCTATGATCGATCGAACCGGTGCTCATGTTCAAGTAGACGTTCTACTGATATCGGATTTTACAAATGATGACATGAGCAACCATATATATAAAATAATCGAATTGTTTAAGAGTGAAGGTATTGTATTTGGGCTTTTTCATTGGCCCAACTTCGACAATTCTCCTAGCTCATTGACGGGTCGGTATTTTTCCTCTTTAGAGGGGAGTCGGGTTATGCCGGTTGTATCAGGCGAATTGTTATCGACTAAAATTGCAGTTGTCGCTGAACCTACTTTATTAAAATACCAAGTTGATGCACTACCGAACTTTGCCACAGAATTTGAAAGCTACCTGCTGTCAACTAATGCTAAAGAACATCACTTGCTCCTGGAACATCCACTTTGCCTTGATACTCATCGTGAAAGTTTGGAAGAAATCACATCACGTCTTAAATTAATGAAATAAATCTTTATTAATGTATTGAAAACTTTTAACGGAACAACTTACTAACAAGCTAAATATATGGAACCTAATAAAATCGATTTCAGTAATATTACCGCAAGTATAATGGATATAGCCCCCCCGCACCGCGTTGATGATGATGTGCAAAAAATTGTAGCTGAAGATAGTCAAAAGTGCCCAAGTTATATTGGCCTTACGAAGTCTCAAAAACTATTCATGGATTTATTATATACGCTAGACTCTTCAAATTTTTCTTCTGAAAAATTTGACTGTATTATCTCATTAGTTGTGAAATCTAATGATTTAAAAAAGTACCTTAGTCGATGTTTTATGGCTGCATATGAAATTATCCCTCTATCGACTGTCACGAAACTAAGTGTCATGTTTATGCTTGAAGGGGACGGTAATAACAAACGTTGGGTACGTTTTGTCTTAGAATTAATGAATCGCGGAATAGATAACAATAGTTACAAATGGGTTTTAGAGCTTTATTCAATTACACGTGGCTCAGTCGTTATAAGAGGAAGGAAATGTGGAATTCCATTTTTTCATGCTCATAAAGGTATTAAAGCTATTCGTGATGAAGCAGAAAAAACGTTAGACGAACTTGAAAAAATTCGTGGTAAGCAGAAAAACTTTGCAGCTTTTTTGGAAGACCAACACAATGCAAAGAAAGTTACCAAGAATCCGCTTCGCCGTTTATTTAACTCGTCAGGTTCTCAAATCACTAATTCAGCTGATGAAAACCGAACGAAGCTAAATGTGAACTCAATAGTTATCGTTTCTAGCAGAGCCTTTCCAGGACCAGATAATACACATTTCAACTATCTAATTAATACAATTTCCGCCGTTAAACGCAGCAAACCAGAAGTGGAATTAAGCCTTTGTGTTAGTGGTGAGGATTGTTTAGTCTCTCCTTGGAATGATTTTGGATTAGTGACAGAACGCTTTTTGGAGTTTCATAAAGATAAGTGGAATGAGCTTAATGACGGTGTTGACAGCATATTCCCGTTTGTGGCCGATGACACCGAATGCTTTGATAAATATTCGCGACTTGAAGCTTGCATAAGTTTTATTGATGCCAAAAAACCTAGTTTGGTTGTATTTTTAACTGGAGTTTATGAAAGTCGAGTGACACTTTCTTTGATCCATAAAAAATATCAAACTATGTATTTGCCAACTAGCTTAAGTCATGTGCCAGAAAAATTCTTTGACTACATCATTAGTCCGAGCCCCCTATATAGAAGCAAACTTGAAGCGAATGGGACACCAAGGGCAAAAATTGTTGATATCCCAACCGTCGTGAATGTTTTTCAGGATAGTTCGGATTTTACGGATGAGGTTTTTGTTAGGCAAGAAAATGAATTTATACTTGCTACTGTTTTAGGGGCTGGAAGACTGGCAGTAGTATTTGAAAGTTATAGTTTAGAGACAATTAATAAGCTGGAGAAACTGTTTTTAGACGATCCAAACTTTAAATGGATTTTTATTGGTGAGCCAAATTATGCTGCAATTCTGGGGAAATCTAAGGTGTTTAATGAGATGTATTCTCAAGGACGACTTATATTTTTGGACTATGTTCGCAAACTTAGAGGGTTCTTTAGATTGGTAGATGCAGTATTTAATATACCTGATGTAACAGGGGCCGGACAAACCCTAGCTGCTGCATGTTACGAGGGGCTCCCATGTATTAGTTCAATTGAATCAGATCCTGTTGTGTACCTTCCCCAATCTTGCATTTATTCAGATGTGAGCGAAGCTGTGGATATTTTACTGTATTGGTCTAAAAATGTGTCTAAACGATTAGAGATTGGACAGTCATGCAAATTAAATGCGACTGCTTGTACACCTGAAAATGCAGGGAAAAGTTGGGTTGATTTCTTGGATGAAAAGCTATGATAGCAATTGTAACAGGAGCAAGTCGTGGGATTGGCTTGGAAATTAGTCGTGCACTAGCAAAGTCTGGTTACACAATTATAGGCCTTTGCCGAGACGCAGCACTTGATAGAGATGATTTATGGTCTACCAGTAATAAATTATTTTCATTAGATGTATCCGATCACTCATTGGTAACGAATTTTTTCGAAAAGCATGCTCAACTTATTAACGATGTTGATGTGCTAGTCAACAACGCGGGCGTTACTCGTGATGCTTTTTTTCATAAAATGTCTTATGAAGAATGGAGCGCTGTGATCGATATTAATTTGAAATCACTTTTTTCGATAACACAACCTGTATATCGTAAAATGATCGAGCGTGGGTCAGGACGCATTGTAAATATATCTTCTGTTAATGCACAAAAGGGGCAAGCTGGACAAGTTAATTATTGTGCTTCGAAAGCCGGAGTACACGGATTTACAAAAGCGTTAGCGTTAGAGGCAGCACGCAATAACATTACCGTTAATACTGTTTCTCCCGGATACACAAAAACTGCAATGTTGGCGTCTATTAGAGAGGATATAAGAGAGCAAATTGAACAGGGTATCCCAATGAAACGTTTTGCAGTCCCTGAGGATATTGCACAAGCTGTGTGTTATTTGGTTAGCAAAGAAGCTGCATATGTAACTGGGTCGAATCTTTCAATAAATGGCGGACTATTTATAGGATAAAATTGTGGCATATTTAACAGATAAAGAATTAATAGATTTTGGCTTTAAAAGCCTTGGTAAAGAAGTGAAAATAAGTGATAAAGCGGCCATCTATAATGCCGAACTTATTTCAATAGGTGATTATTCGCGTATTGACGACTTTTGTGTTTTGTCAGGCCACATCACTATTGGTCGAAATGTGCATTTAGCGCCGTTCTGCCTAGTTGCAGGGGGGATTGAAGGAATAGTTATGGAAGACTTCGTTGGCGCAGCCTACCACGTTCAAATCTTTAGTCAGTCAGATGATTATTCGGGGCGAACTATGACAAATCCAACCGTACCTTACGAGTTTAAAAATGAAACTAAAAAAGCGGTTCACATAGGCCGGCATGTCATATTAGGGGCAAGCTCAATCGTTTTTCCTGGTGTAACTGTATCTGAAGGGTGTTCAACAGGGGCGTTTACTTTAGTCAATAAAACAACAGAACCTTGGGGGATATATATTGGTAATCCAGCTAAACGAGTTAAATCAAGGCACAAAAATTTGTTGGAATTAGAAAAATTATACATTGGAAAAACATCATGATTTCTTTTAACAAACCTCCTGTTGTTGGCACTGAACTGAAATATATTGGTCAAGCACTTGAAAGTGATAAATTAAGCGGGGACGGTAGTTTCGGTCTACGGTGCCATGCTTGGTTTGAAGAAAAATTTGGATGTGCAAAAGCACTTTTGACTCCATCATGCACTCATGCGTTAGAAATGGCTGCCATCCTCGCAGATATACAGCCTGGTGACGAAGTAATTATGCCAAGCTACACTTTCGTAAGTACTGCAAATGCATTTGTTCTTCGTGGTGCAAAAATTGTCTTTATTGATATTAATAAAGCCAGTATGAATATGGACGAGAGGCTGATTGAAGGCGCTATTACAAATAGAACAAAAGCCATTGTACCGGTTCATTATGCTGGCACCTGTTGTGATATGGACGTTGTTCTGGAGATTGCAGAAAGACATAACTTACTTGTTATAGAAGATGCTGCTCAAGCAGTAATGAGTACTTATAAAGGTCGCCCTTTAGGTACATTAGGGCACCTGTCAACGTTTAGTTTCCATGAAACAAAAAATTATACGAGTGGTGGTGAAGGAGGCTTGCTACTAATAAACGATGCTCAGTTTATTGAAAAAGCAGAAATTATTAGAGAGAAAGGAACGAACAGAAATCAATTTTTTCGGGGCATGGTGGATAAATATAGTTGGGTTGATATAGGAAGCAGTTATCTGCCAAGTGAACTTCAAGCTGCTTATTTATGGGGGCAGTTGGAAAAAGCAGTTGAAATCAATCAAAAAAGATTAGATGTTTGGAATACTTATAAAACAGGTTTGGGATCGCTAATCGAATCAAAAAAAATAGAGATTATTTCGATATCACCTGAATGTGAACACAACGCTCATATGTTTTATATTAAAGCAAAAAATTTCGATGAACGAACGCGTTTAATTGATTATTTAAAAGTGAATGGTGTAATGGCCGTATTCCATTATATTCCCTTACATTCAGCTATTGCGGGTAAAAAGTTTGGTCGGTTTTCCGGTGATGACAATTGGACGACAAAAGAAAGCGAGAGGCTTATCCGTCTTCCTCTGTTTTTTAATATAACTAAGGAAGAAGTTGGTAAAGTTATTGATGTTGTAAATTCATTTTTTCATTAAAAATAAGCAAATTTAATGCTTATTTGATCAGAAATAGGCTCTTTTTATTGACGATTTTTTTATTTTCCAGACTAGGGCTGATGTTGCTGAAAAATTAAGTGAAAACTTTGAAGGTAGCGTTTTGTCCGTATTTGGTGAGAACTTACTCAATAAATCTAACAATCATTTGTCAGTCAAAGAAGGGGTTAGTGAGACAAAAGCGATAAAGACTGATTATGTAGGTTATGAAAGGGGGAGTAAAAGGGTGGTGGTTCGTCACAATATCGCCCGATCAGATTTTTATTCGTTAAGTTTTGCAGTGCGTTTTTGTGAAGGATTTGATTTTGTATCGGGTGGGAAACTACATGGGTTAGGGCCTGTTAAGCCAATCACCGGAGGCAAGTTGGTGACCCTCAACGGTTGGAGTGCCAGATGAATGTTTCGTAAAAATGGTGGCTTGTAGACCTATATTTATCACCAAAATATGAAAAAAAATACGGTGATGTGAAGATCGCCAAAGATTACAAGTTTATTCCTGACCGCTACTATCAGTTGAAAATGAATGTGCAACTAAATAACCTACTGAGAAGTGACAATGGCTCAGTGACAGTTTTTGTCGATGGACAAAAAGTTATTTTTCACAACAATATTCGTTTTAATTCTCAATCTGGTGACAAAGGGCTAATAAGCAAAGTGCTTTTTAGTACGTTTCATGGTGGTAACTCACCTGAGTGGTCACCGCGAAAGAGTAATAGTGAATATAAAACAGATTGTGCTTATTTTGATGACTTTAAATTACAGAACTTTGAGAAATTATGATTAAAATTTATTTGGGAATGGATTAGCTTGAATATCAACACTTTGCTTCAGCGAATACGAGACAAGGCAAAGAACATTATTTTTAATAAATCAATTAATCTTTGTGACTTAATTGATTCGAGTGAGTTGTTTGATCATCAATATTTCCTGAATCAATGTTTAAGTGAAAATCTTAAAACATCGGAAAGCAGATCTAGTGCAATCTCTGCCTACCTGCATCAAATTGAGTTTTGGCAGATAAATCCGAGTCAATACTTCGATGGAAAATGGTACCTGGAGACCTACCCGGATGTCCATCAGGCACAAGTCAATCCGCTAATACATTACATTCGGTTTGGTAAGTTTGAGGGGCGTCAATCTGGCCCGAACAGGGCAATTGTGTGGGAGTATTATTTGTGGCGGGGAGCCTCCGATACCATGCAATTACGATTAGAAGGTTTACTAAGTGGTGATGCTCAAAATGAGTCTGAATTAAGTTATGCAAGTTGGGCTTTGGCCCGGTGGTTTGCATATCAGAAAGAGTGGGCTCAGGCAGTTGACTGCATCCATTCCTACGCTAATTCTCAGGCAGTTAATCCTAATCAGGCAGGTCCCTGGCTGGTCGGAATTCAAGCCGCAATCGAGTGCGGAAAGCCGCAAATTGCAATCGATTTTCTGGATAGATTGAAGGCGTTCAATCCGCATTGTACCGATATGTTTCTAGCAGAAGCCAACATTCAATCTGTGTTGGTGCCAAACGTTAATAAGGCAGACGAAGTTCGTTTGACGTTGATTAATTCGCTCTATGCTCAAGCCTGTTTAAATCAAATTAAAGTAAAAAATCCCGAACTGGGATTAAAAATTTGTAATATCACAGCCGTAGAACCCGACACGGCTATAGCCAGCAAAGAAGTCGAAAAGGTTTCGGTTATTGTTCCCATGTACAATGCTAGCGAGACTATTTTGGCTACATTGGCATGTTTGGTTGAGCAAACATGGCCAAACATTGAGGTCATCATCGTAGATGATTACAGTCTAGATAACTCTTGCCGATTAGTTGAACAGTTCTTAGCTAAATTGCCTGTTATAGTTAAACGTAACTGGCAGTTGTTGAAACAGCCTGCAAATAAAGGTGCATATGCAGCGAGAAACAGAGGCGCACTAAGCGCGACCGGTAATTATATTACAGTGCATGACGCTGATGACTGGTCGCACCCACAAAAAATTGAATATCAGGTTAATGCGCTACTAGAAGCGCCTGCAAAGAAAGCTTCGATCTCGTTTTTAGCTCGAGCAGATCAAACGTTAATGTTTACGTGCTGGAGAATTGAAGAGCGTTGGATATACCGCAATATCAGCTCACTTATGGTACAGCGTTCAGTAATTGAAAAAATCGGTTATTGGGATGACATTAGCGCTGGGGCAGATACTGAATATTACTATCGATTATTAAGGGCGTTTGGTAGTAATGCCATTATTGAAGTTTTGCCAAACATACCTTTATCCTTCTTGTTGTCTACCCCTGATTCATTGACTCAACAAGCTAAAACCCATCTGATTACTCAGTTTTTAGGTGTTCGGAAATGTTACTTAGATGCCGCTCGTAGGTGGCACAGCTCAGTAAGTGAAATAACTGAGTTATACCTTGCGCCAACTTTAAGCCGTCGACCATTTTTAATTCCATCATCGCTAAGTCGTAACGTAGTTGAAGTAGATATTCCAAACCCAATTGATTTTGTGCAGCAGTCGGACTACTTCGATCAGGCTTGGTACGTTCGAAATAATAGTGATTTGCACAATCAAATGATTGAGCCTGTAGAACATTATTGGTCGACACAACAAACTGGGCAGCGTGATCCGGGACCTAATTTTAGCCAGTCCGGTTATCTTTACCAAATGGAAAATCAAGGTATCAACGACATTGATCCTTTGATGCACTTTTTAACGGCTGATGAAGACAGCAAACTGGAGCCAGTGCCATTTTTTAAGGGGTTAAGCAAACCAAAAAATGGCCGGCCGACTGTATTGTTGGCGGGGCATGCTGCCGGGCTTACTCTATACGGTGGTGAGCGCAGTTTGCTTGATCTGCTTAACGCATTTGAATCACTTGATTTTAATGTTGTGGTGACGCTGCCCAGTGCCTTAAATAGAGATTACGTTGAACTGTTGCGGGCGCATTCACTGGGAGTTGGAATTATTCCCGATGGGTGGTGGCAATTGGGTAAGTTACCTTGTGTTGATACAATACGGCATTTTCAAAATCTTTTTGAAAGATTTAAGGTAGATGTTGTGCATGTGAACACCCTGATGCAGGATAATGTTTTAGTGGCGGCACATCAGGCGGATATAAAGCTAGTCGTGCATGTCCGAGAGTTACTTACTCAAGACCCCGCGTTATGTGCAGTATTAAACGCCAGTCCTGCACAAGGTTATGCTCATGTTGCCGGGGTTGCTGATCTGATTTTGGCAAATTCTCAGTGCATGTATAACAGTTTGACTGAGTCGGATTTTTTGCAATGTAGCCTGCAGACGGTAACTAAACTACCGATAATAGCGATTCCCAATACCATTGATATGTCGACACTTGTTTCTCTACCCGCTAGAGATAATATGTCTTCTAACAAGATCTGTGTGGCGATGTTAAGTAGTAACATTGCCAAAAAAGGGATTTGGGATTTTGTCGATGTGGCTATCAAGCTGAATGACTTTGCTGAACTTGTTGGGTTTAAATTATTTGGGCCAAAAACGGCTGAGATAGAGCAAATTATAGATCGTAAGCAAGCGGGTGAATTAACTAACTTGGAATATTGCGGTTATATTGAAGACCCAGCCGAGGCATTATTTACAGCTGACATAGTGGTTAATTTGTCACATTTTCAGGAGTCATTTGGTCGTACTGTTCTAGAAGCTATGGCAGCGGCTAAACCTGTGGTTTGTTATGATTGGGGGGCGTTAGGGGAACTGGTAATTAATCATCAAAGCGGATATTTAGTTTCATTTGGTGATGTCGAAGCGGTATCATCACATATATTGAATTTGGCAAACAATAGGCCGCAACTTCTGACTATGGGAGTCAAAGGCCGGGAGCACGCTATTAATCACTATAGTGCATCAGTGTTTGCTGGAAAGATTTCTGCCGTGTATGCGGGATTAATTAACGGCGATATTGAGACCTAAAATTTAGTCAAAACGCTAATTGCAATAAACTACTTTACTCATATTTTAATTTTCAGAGACATTGAATTTCAGGCATGCCAAAAACACAAAAACAAATCTACATTCATGTTGGTCCACCTAAAACAGGCACGTCAGCTATTCAAAGGTGTTTTAACGACAACAGATCAGCTTTACTCGACCAAGGTATATATTATCCAGCTCATGATGTTGATTCAAACGGGGTAAGCTCAGGCAATCTTCTGTCTGTTTTTGACCGAAATATTGACAAAGAACTGGTTATTAACGTAGCCAAATTGGAAGCGCTTCTTGATAAATTTAAAACCTCTACAGCAACTAAATTAGTACTAAGCTCAGAATTTTTCTTCAAAAACATTGAATTACTTCACGCTACAATACCGAGTGCGATATTTATAGCTTATGTGAGAAATCCTATTCACAATACCGAGTCGGCTTATAATCAATCTGTCAAACGACATGGGAATGTCAGAAAAATCAAGCCAGTAGTCAATATCAATACCTATACTCTAACTCTGTTGGAGAGAGTGGTGCAGAAAATTGGGCGAAATCATTTCATTTTAAGAACCTACGATAATAAATCATTCACGGGGAGGGATATTGTCTCCGACTTTTCATCTATATTAGACGTCAAAATAAACTTTACGGTCGAAAAAACGTTAACAAACCAATCATATAGCTTTGAAGCATTGGAATTTAAACGATGGCTGAATCAATTCGAATTGGAAGAGATTACTCATTTACTGGATCAATTGTTACAGGGATACAAACATGGAATAACAGAATTTTCCTTATTGGAGCCTAGATTTTACGAGAAATATAAAGTTCAGACGGTTGAATATTTAACTAAATACAATTCTCGTTTGAATATTTTTAATGGTGATAAATTGATAGTTAATATTGAAAAGGAGCTAGCAGGGCCTTATCTCAAACAAGAACTTACCGAAGAGCAGTTTTTGTCCGTGGCAAACTATGTATTCCGTGAATCTGAATTCCTATATATACGTATTTGTCAGCTATTATATAAACATTCATATTTACCGATATTTAACTCACTGTTTGTTGAGCTTTTTCTGAAAAATTTCCCACTTAACACAGTTGGCTTAAGAAAAAATTGGTTAAAGTTCTTCTCCTCGAAAATGTCATGGAGATTGAAAAAGAAATACTTTATTGATTATTTTAAGCAAAAATTAGGCATAGTGAATTTATCTACTTGGAGTTCTGATTCATCTTCAGTCAAAGGAGTGAAGCAGCTAAAAGTAAGGCTAGGCATTGATGAAGTTGTTTCTAACCCTGCACTATTAATAGAATTAGCGCTTTTTTGTGAAGCAAACAAAAACTATCAGTTTGCATTTTATTTGATTTCTGAGGCGAGCATATTAGCCCCAAACAACGGTTTGATTATAAAAAAACTAGTGGAATATGAAGGCCTACTAAATCATCCTATCCCAGGCACTAGTTGATGCTGAATTTGAAGAAATATACCATGCTGTTTATTAAAGTATTGGTTAAAATCATGCCTAATTTTGTATTAGACTTACTTAAGAAACATCCAAAACTGACTGCTTTATATAGTAATGGTTTGCACCGTTCTGGTCTGTTCTATGGGCGTCCATCGCCATCTGCATTAGCTAAACTGTACAAAAAAAACATACAGGTACAGGAGTTTAAAATACTGAATATTGGATCGAAGATAATTGATAAGGAAATAACACTGATAGTACTTATAGTCATTAATGATTCTGACTTGATTCAAGGGTTGTGTGAGAGTTTACAAACAATAAATCATTCTTTTTCACGTATCATTTTTTGGTGTGAAGATGCTCAATTTAAATCAGTACAATCTTTAGTGCGAAGTGTTGGCGCGTCAATTCCAAAGTTGGATGTGGTTACGGATCTAAAATCTAGTTTGAGTCTTACTAGTTGTTTTTTAATCCATGAATGGGATCGGTTACATCCGGCAACTGTAGCGATATTAAAAACACATGTCAGTAGCAAAGCGGATATCACTTATGTAGATAGGGATTATTTGGATCAAAACGGTTTACGCCACGACCCTGATTTCTTTCCTGATTGGAATCCAGACCTGCAACTTAGTACTGGGTACGTTAGTTCTGGTGTTCTGGTAGCAAATAGTGAGTGGTTGGTAGGAAAAAATCATTTGACGTTGACCGCCGCAGGTATAGGGAATTGGATTACTACTAATTATCTTTTGAAACGCTTTCAGAACATACAGCACACGCCATTGGTTCTGTTACATTCTTGCAAGACTGGCATTTTGGACCTTACAGACGTATCTAGTAGTTTTAAAAAAGAACTGGAATCATTGGCGCCTATTGAAGTTGAAATGCAAGTAAAGGGGGCTGTAAGGCATCTGAAGTGGAAGCCGAAAATCCTACCGTTAGTTAGCCTGATTATTCCAACTAAAAATGGCTTGGCTTTGGTAAGAGCATGCATTGAATCCATTCTAAGCAAAACAACATATGAGAATTATGAGATTATTTTGGTCGATAATAATTCTGATGAGTCGGCAAGCTTGGAATATTTTGCTGAGTTATCTAAACATCCACAAATAAAAGTGTTGAAGTACCCTCATCCCTTTAACTACTCCGCTATTAATAATTACGCTGTTGATGTTTGTCAAGGTGAGATAATTGGCCTAATAAACAATGATATTGAAGTGATTGAGCCAGAATGGCTAGAATACATGGTTGGACATGTGTTGCGAGATGATATTGGTTGTGTAGGTGCTAAATTATTATATCCGGACGATCGAATTCAGCATGCTGGAGTTGTCATGGGCTATGGAGGGGGGGCCGGACATGCTCACAAATATTTCCCAGCACACCACGAAGGTTATTTACGAAGGTTATCTGGATCAAATAACTACAGCGCAGTTACGGCTGCTTGCTTACTTGTTTCCAAGCACGATTATTTGGCTGCAGGTGGTCTGGACGCCGAGAAGCTGGAAGTTGCATTTAATGACGTAGACTTTTGTTTAAAAATTCTTGAATTAGGTAGACGTAACATTTATTGCTCAGAGGCGGTTCTCTATCATTATGAATCAGTTTCACGAGGGGTAGACGATACACATGTAAAGCGTGCGCGGTTTGTTCGAGAGTTATTATTTCTTCAGGAACGATGGGGTGATTATATCGCCCTTGACCCAGCCTACAATCCAAACCTTACACTTAGAAGAGAAAACTTCTCTATTTCTGAATAAGAGCTTTTGAGTATGCCTTAATGAGTAAGATACCAGATATGAGCCAGAGATATAAATTACTAACAAAGGGAATGTCATTCGTTCGCTCAAGATTAGAATTCAAATTGTTTAACGTAATTAATTATTTGCGAAATGGCGAACGTGTTCGTGTCAAGTTGGTCGCAATCGCGAAAGATGAGGCTGCCTATATTCCTGACTGGATTTTTCATCATTTACATTTTGGTTTTGATGCGATTGATATTTATATAAACAATACTTCCGATAACACTCAGGAAATTGCGAATAAATTTACTGTAAATAAGCAAGTTAGCTTTATCGAAGGAGATAAATTTTTCCAACAAAATGATCTTGCTCCTCAAATCGCAGTCTATTTATCCGCGTTTAATAGAAGCCGTAGACAAGGATATTCTCATGTCGTATTTCTAGACATTGATGAATTCTGGATAGCAAAAGATTTTTCAACTGATATTCATACAGCACTAAAGGTCATCAATTCGGATGTGGTTGCCTTTGAGTGGCTAAATAAGTTAAATGATCATCAACCGTTTAGCCCCGTTGTAGAAAGTGAAATAGTCGGTAGACGTGCGCCTCAAGTTAAAGTGGCAGTAAATACAAAATTGAATGTAACTTGTATGAACCCTCACAATGTATTGTCTTCTGGAACTTATTTGTTAGCGAACGGGAGTGAATTTATACAGACATGTGTTAATTATTCTCGCATTAACAAAGAAGAACTTTCAAAACCCATCAAAGACTTTTTTATACTACATAGAATGTGTCGTAGCCAATTAGAATATATTGCAGCTCTAGCCAGAGGCAGGCCCATACAAAATAGTAAAAGGGAATCTTTATTCAAGAGCAACAGAAGAGGTTACGAACATGGCGAGGGCAGTACACATATTAAACTAAACAAAGAATCCATAGCGCAATATTATTATTTACGCGAACAATTTATACAGAATTTCGGATTAAAAGAAGAAATTATTGTTGCCGAAAAGTTAGTAAAAAACAGATGTGATTTGGTGTTGAGAGCTATTGGTGAAGCACCAGTTGATGAGTTTGAAACCTTAAAAAAGGTTCTAGAAAATTTAGACTTAGATGAACTGAGCAATGCAAAAAACATATTCTGTAAGCGTCACGGAGTGTCTTTCTAAAATGAATTTATATTTCTTCAAAGCCTTCTATTATTTTTTATCTATGCCATTGCGAGACAAAAACAACGTTTAGAACGGAACTTGATAACTTAACAACTCAATGGTTAAGTTATATTTCCAACGATCCCGCGTATAGTCCAAACCTAACCTTGAGACGAAAAATTCTATATTAAAGAAGTGTAAAGTTGGAACGTGAATACCTGCAGTGTTTTAAGTCAACTAACGATCTACAAGATTAATGATAAATTGAGATTATTTGTTATACTATCACTTTTTTTCTGCTGTATATAATGTATGGCTGGTTTATATCCAAATTTTCATACAAGGTTTTAAAACAATTTGAGCAAGCAATTTTCTTTTATTACACCAACAGATATGTGCGAGCCATTTGAAGCGGTAGTTGGTATGGCTGTTTACAGGGAAGATAGAGTAGAGTGGGTTAAGCAAGCTATTAATAGCGTTCTTAGTCAAACATATCAGAACTTTGTTTATATGATAGTTATCGATGGTGAAATAAACGAAGACATCTATACCTATTTGTGTGATGTATGCAGACAAAGTAAGAAAATGATGCTAGTTCGTAATCGCAGTAATTTGGGTTTAAGTTCATGTATGAATTTTGTTGTCGACTGGGCCCTAGCTCAAAACGCCGAGACTAAATATTTTTTGCGTATGGATGCTGATGATATTTCTGAAGAGGCTAGGTTTGCCTCGCAGATTAACTATTTAAACAAACATCAAAACGTGTCAATTTTAGGTTGTGCGCTAAAAGAGATCAATGAAAATGGGCTGATAGTGGGCAAAAGGAAATTACCTGTTAAACATGGCGACATTATAAAATTTTTGCCAAAGCGATGCTCAATTAATCATCCGACTGTTGCGATACGCTTTAACGTTTTTAAGGACGGTTTTCGCTACAATAAGGCACTGCGAAATACGCAGGATTACTTCTTATGGATTGAGTTAGCTGCAGCTGGGTATCAGTTTGCAAATCTCGGGAAAAAATTATTGCAGTTTAGAAGAGTAAATGATTTTTACAAGCGCAGAGGTTTGACAAAGTCATTGAATGAATTTAAAGCACGGTTTTATGCCATGAAGGTACTTAAACGCTATACTCTCGGCAATGTTGTATACGCATTTTCTGTTTTGTTACTAAGATTGATGCCGTCAAAAGTAGTCAAGTTAGCTTACAAACTCGATAGATTTTTACTTGCTAGGAAGGTTAGACACGAGTGATTGGTGCTACTATCATACTTTACAAGCCTGATATGGATTTTACTGAACGGCTTATTCAATCAACTGCACAACAAGTTGATGTTATTAGTATTGTAGATAATTCTCCTGTTCCTACCCCGCTTTCTATTAACAATGACAACTTCCACTATCATCATTTTCCCAAGAATATTGGCATTGCTGCGGCGCACAATATTGGTTTAAGGGATTTGCGCGCTGCGGGATGTACCTACGGGATGTTATTAGATCAGGATAGTGTAATTGATGATGATTTTGCATTTCGCCTGTCCAGTTTATTAGTTGCGTCGAAAATAGAAAATAGGCCTCTGGTGGCTATTGGTCCGCGCATAATTTGTTCTTTTTCTGAAAAAACAGTTAAACCCCGAGTGCAGCGTGAGATTTCCCTTTACGAAAATCTGGTGTGTGTTACTCAGATTATTTCGTCGGGTATGATGATCGATTTGTGCAAACTTGAGTTAATCGGTTTTAAGGATGAGAGACTGTTTATTGATGGTGTCGATCATGAATGGTGTTGGCGAGCTAAAACACAAGATTTACTGGTGGCTATAGCTCAAAACGTTGAAATGGT
>Ga0209712_10001155_pt1 | contig 22630 bp, 14 predicted proteins | sample ArcOceMetagenome_FD_187443 | JGI IMG/M metagenome (GOLD analysis project Ga0209712, IMG submission 187443) | Marine eukaryotic phytoplankton communities from Arctic Ocean - Arctic Ocean - Greenland ARC118M Metagenome (SPAdes) (version 2) | ecosystem: Environmental > Aquatic > Marine > Oceanic...
GCCATTGTCGAGATAAACATTGATTGAAGCGCGCACAGAAATGCTGTTATCATCACCCAGATCATCACCACCAGGCGCTAGATTCTTCAAGAAACCATCTTTCTTAGTATGCTTAACCGCTATGCGGCCCTGAACATTGTCTGACATTGAACCGCTCACCGCAGCTTCAAGGTCGAGGCTGTTGTAATTACCGTAATCAATCGCCGCAAAGCCCTCGAGTTCCTCGGTAGGCAGTTTTTGGATAACGTTAATCGCGCCACCAGTGGAGTTACGACCCCAGAGGGTTCCCTGAGGACCGCGCATCACTTCTATGCGCTCAATATCGAAAAACATTGCAGTGGCCGTGACATTTGAACCCAGATAGACGCCATTGCTGTGCATGGCGACGCCCGCTTCACCAATACCAGATAATAATATTTCGTTGCCGACTCCACGCATAGTAAGTTGTAGCTGACCATTGCTTGATGCAACGTTGAGGCTGGGCGAAAGACCATTTAAGTCCAATGCACTGGTGATGCCATTTTTTCTTAGAGTCTCACCTTTGGCTGCAGTGAGTGCTACCGGCGTCAGCTGATCAGAAAAGGCTCGCTTTTGCGCTGTCACTAGCACTACTTCGATTTCCCCTGCAGATGTCTGTGGTTCGTCAGATGCTTGATTTGGCGGCAAGTTTGATTGTGCAAAGCTTGGCTGGGTGATAATAATTGCTAGTACGGCACTGATTAATTTCGGGGTGAAATTCTTATTTTTATTATACTTTTTCACTATTGACCTCTGCTCTTTTACTCTGTAAAAATATGGAACGTTATCCTCTTTACTCACGTAACTGTGGGTAAGGGTTATGATCCCTATCGGCATGGTGATTTTTAACGCTTTTTTAACATTATTTTAATGCTTTTTTAACACTCGATGAGATTAGCGCTTACCAATAAACCTGTGAAGGACGGGATCAATCAAGTGAAAGGGAACAATTTCCATCAAGCCCACCAAAGGTGCAGGATAAGCAATAGTGTAAATTTTTCGAGCAACGAAACGGTCAATAGAAATTTATGTGTCCCATCAACATAACTCATACAACTACATCATCAAAGGCCGAGATTAATACTCAGCAGCTTGATATCTTAGGTATTGGATTTGTTTCGGGCAACTATGTTGTCGACCTGTTTGGTCTTACCCGCGCTCGAGAGTTACTCGAAACCGCTAAGATTATAGAACCACGCGCGCCAATCCCCTCAATTATTTCAAAAGGCGATGTTTGGCAAATCTGTCTCGACAATATCAGCCTTAATAATGATGAGGGTCATGGCGCTTTATTCCGAAAACTCCCGAAATCTAGCTGGAGTATGATTTTCTCCAGCGTTAGTCAGATGCCCAATCTGGCATCCGGATTGAGAACGTTTGTTGAACTGGTTCCCATACTGCAATCGGGCCTAAAAGCTACAGTGAAGATAGATTTCAATGGCGCCAAGTTAACTATTAGCGCCGGAGATGAGCTTGAGGAGTCTACCCGTGTCGAGCGATACATTGAGCTTTTAACCTTTTACTTCCAATGCTTTCTGGTCTGGACAACAAATAGAAACTGGTTGCCAGCCAGTATCAACCTCTCTCAAAAACTAGAATCCCAAGATGGTTCAATGCTCGCTGGTATTAATGGCTGCGAATACACAAGGGATGGTAGTGGCGTCACTTTTCTTTATCACAGCAGTGACTTAAAACTGCCTTTAGGGCAGAGAAGATCTGATCGCTGGGCGATGAATGAAACTGTGGTGTTTAGAGAAATCCTTGCCGGAATAGCGCCGATTGAAGTGCAGGAAAACCTGTTTCTTGAAAAAGTTAAGGCCTTATTACAGCGTGCGCCTCACACACAAGGTGACTTAGCCTCAGCGCTTTGTGTGAGTATTCCGACGTTACAGAGAAGACTGTTGCGAGCGGGTAAAAATTATCGACAGCTATCACAAGAGGTAAGAGCCAATCACCTGACGCTTTTACTGGCTACATCGATGAATTTGGATGATATTGCATCCGAGATGAGTTTTTCTGATCGGCGAAGTTTGACGCGAGCTTGTCATCAGTGGCTTGGGTCTACGCCTAGTGCTTATAGAAAATCTAGAAGGCTAACAAAACGATAGGCTGAGAAGCCTATCGTTTTGTTATTGATAACCTGCGAGGTCAGGTTCGTTGAAACTAGTTGATCTGAATAAACAGAATTATCAAGCCATCACTACAAGACGGTGGTAGAAATTCCAAGGTGTTTAATTAATCAAAAATCAAAAATCAAAAATCAAAAATCAAAAATCTGTTGTTTTTTTACAAACCTTACCCCGCAGATTGCTTTACCAAAAACAACGACATCCTCTCCGAGCACCTGATTTAGTACACCAAAAAATGAGCGTTAAGCAGGTGTAAACAGAACATCTAATCTTTAGTAAGGATATTCATTCTCTTCAATTGGTTTCTGCTTTTTTATCTTAAGTTTGAAAATAGTAAAAACAGTGAAAATAGTAAAAAAGAGAAAGACGATAAAAACTAAAGTAATTAAATCCACAATAAGTCATTTTATAAAACGCCCGTTTAATGGGTAATAAAATAATTAGTTAAAATGTTAAGTGAAGCTCAAAAGAACAAGATATTACGCATGTGCTTTAATGACTCTCAATATATTCTTCGCTTCAGATTGAATCAATATTCAGTGCAAAATCCGCTTCAATTTGTTTGGGGGGGGGATTAATAAATTATCAGGGTGTATAAACAATGTGGTGTGCATAGATTTGAAACCTGAACCCACACTTCAGCCTCGGCGGTGCTCATAACTTTGCCCCAAATAGCTATCTACAGCGCGGCTGCGATAACCATTAACCAGACAGCTAACCATTAGCCAGACAGCTATAATAACAAGCAGCTCAAAATATAGTTTTGTGATTTATTATGATGGGTGTCTTTGTGATTTCGAAGGAAAATACTTGAAGCTATTCGTGTCAACTCGAATAAGGGAATGGCTATTGGTAATGCGCCATTCAAGCAAGAGATAGAAGCCTTAACAGGCAGAAGAATAAAAGATAACAAATAGGTCGCACAGCCAACCCACAAAAAAGAAGGTAATTGGGGGGCAGGCGTTAAGTTGACCCTGACCCTAGTTTTCCTAAAACTCATAATTTTGTTGTGCGAACGGCTTTAAATAATCTGTAGTAAATTAATACAGTTTTCTTTAAGTTTTGAGGATCTAACATTATTGCATGAAGAAATATCTCAGATAACATTTCCCTTAAAAAATATAGAATTTTACTTCTTTGTCTAGCTTGATATCGCTTAAATCGTAATAGTAAATTCACATAATCTCTATTAGTAACCGACCTTAGGTTTTTTGTATCTTCTTGAGTAGGGAGACCATCTTTTTGATTCCGAGCATGGTTAGCCAATGCACTTGGAACAATACCAACTTTGAATCCAGAATTTTGTACACGATCTAAAAAGTCGTCGTCCTCGCAGTAGTGAGTAAAAATAGGGTCAAAAAATCCGACCTTCAATAAACACTCATTTGAGATCAACCATAGAGCCGCATTTACGAATTTTGTTTCGTAAATATCCTTCAATTCGATGCCCAACATAGCATGGGAAATATATTTTGGTGTATTGGAAGAGCGGAGCATAAACGTAAAATTTTCATCTAGTATACTATTATCATAAGCACGATGAATTGGGCTTAAAACACCATACTGAGTATTCTGTTTGTGTGTAGCAACCAGTTTTTGAATTGTATCGGGTTCAACTCGGGCATCTTGATTTAACAGGAAAGCGTAGTCATATCCTTCGTCAATACATTGGCGCAATCCCAAATTATTTCCTTTACCAAACCCCAGGTTTTTTTCAGATTTAACCAGCTCCACATTCGGATAATGCTCCGCAATAAATTGCTGAGTTCCATCGGTAGAATTATTATCGATACAAATAATGTCGGGGGTGGGTGTTGAGGATATCAAACTGCCAATACAGTAATCTATCCAATCTATCCCGTTGTAGGTCACTACTATAGCTAAGATTTTGATTACTCTTTTCCGTTTTTTATTAGACATAAATTAGGATAGAGATTATGTTCTGATGAAATAAATCGAATTTGATCTTGATCAAAAAACAATCTTTACACTCGTTGTATATTTTGTTTATTGAAAAATTAATTGCTTAAGTGTGGGACTACGAATATGAATACTGCGCTTATTTCTATCTGTATTCCGACTTATAATGGTGGGGCTTTTTTAGATGAAACCTTGGATTCAATTTTTCATCAGACGTATAAAAATATTGAAATAGTATTTAGCGATGATAATTCTAAAGATAATACCCTAGATATTATTGAAAATTTTAAAGCTAGGGCTAATTTCCCAGTGCATGTTGAGCATCACAAACCTAATGGTATAGGTAGTAATTGGAATAATACTATTCATTTTGCAAATGGTGAATTTATTAAATTCTTATTTCAAGATGACATATTAGAGCCTACCTGCATAGAAAAAATGGTTGAAGTAATGAATAGCCAACCTAGCTTAGGTTTTGTTGCTACTAAGCGCAGCTTTATTATAGAAGGTACCAGTACACCCGAAATTGAAATGTGGATACGTACATACGGTAATTTACAAAGTCAGTTTGAAAAACAAGAGAAACTGACGTTACTAAACAAAGATTTGTTCAAGAGATCTGATTTTTTTTCAGATCCACGTAATAAAATAGGTGAACCGCCAACAGTTTTATTTAGAAAATCCATTATTAATGAGGTCGGGTATTTTGATGAAAATTTAGAACAAATACTGGATTATGTGTTTTATTATCGTATTTTAAAAAAATTCCCCATAGCTATTATTAATCAACCTTTAGTAAAATTTAGGATCCATCCTGCTCAAGCATCGCACGTGAATAGATCTCGAAAAATACCGGATTACGAAGAATATGACCGTATTTTGTATACAGAGTTTTTACCATTACTTCACAAAAGACAGAGAAATAGGCTGAGAAAAGTATTTAATAAACCGTTTACTTTTAGACGCCTGATGATAAATAATATAAAGAGGATCCTTGGAAAATAATGTTCCCTCCATCAGCCGAAGATTTAGGAGATGATTAGCTTTCTATGATCTAGTTCACTTGAACTATTCTCTTTTTTGAAGCTTTTAAATAAGTTGAATAATTCTGCGTCATTCGAAATCAGCATGAATAGGTCTTTATTGCCTGGGTGGTCAGATATGAAATATTACTACTGCGATAACAGCGATAGCTTTTGATCCATTTATATCGGCTCTACAATTCAAAGTAATTTAACTCTCTAATTTAATTTGTAAAATGATCGATACTGTTTCTGCTCAGAGCTTATTACTAATTTTCTCGATTGAATTTATTATTTTATGTTCCCTGTTTTCCAAACTCAATAAACATCATATATTTTAACAGGGCAATCGCATTAAAAATAGCTTGGCATAGTCCTCCTAGCTTGGACAATTATATAGTTTTAAGCTCGGGTTACCTCACACCCACCGACTTATATATTTTGAGCCTCACTGAAATCTATCTGAAAAACCAATTTTGTAAATGTTGTACTCAGTCGCCGTTGCGTGATTTTCACTACTACCCATCATCGATAAAATCGGACTGCGAAAGTTGGTTAGAGGGTGCAACTGTGGTGTACTGCCGGTTGCTTTTGCGGTGTTTGGGACAACTAAATCGGGGTTGAGCTTTACTGTCTCTGGAGACATTCGCTATACGCAGGGGCTATACACTTGGTCAAGGTAGACTCTATTTTTCCATACGCGGTATAACCATAAGCAACAACACAAGCGGGATACTAGAGGCCATAAAAAATCGACTATGCCGATAAATAATTGAAAAGCGGCCTTGAATCGTTTTATGGTTGAATCAACAGGATTTTTAAATAACTTAATATTAAACAAGTAGTTACCCAGAGACTATTACAGGGACTGGGACTGAAATTAAAATCATATTATTGAGTCAGTGCTTCATTCAACTTTACTTCAAAGTTTTTAAATATATAATTCCATCCACTAACTGTCGCATGACTTCTATCTATAAATAATAAGTTATTATTATTATCTTCGACAACCAGAGTTTTATTTTCAAAGAAATACTTACCATAATCAATTGTTATGAAGCCATGTTCTAAAGCTTGGCTATCAATATAAGCATCAGTCTGTTCTTCATATTTAAGGTGTTCCATTAAATATAAGTTATCACTTTCTCTATAATCAGCCCCTCTAACTTTTAGAATGGGCCCACCCTTGAAAACGACCAAATCAAATTTATTGTTCAGGGTTTTTACGGTTTTTAAAAAACCTAACTTCCATGTATTCAGAGATTTCTTACTCGAGATATTGACACAATCATCAAAACATAAAAAAGTAGTCTCCTTCTGAAGAATACCATCAATCTCAAGACCATGATTATATAAACTCCAACGTCCTATTAGTAATAGTTTATTAACATTATTGATAGTGTTGATCCTATCAAATATTTTATCATTCGTTTTATTGTTACAATTGCTGGAATTTCCAATTAAATCGGCCCTCCTCACACCTTTAATTGGTGGGCAACCGTCGGTGGAAAATGAAATGAAATTATAACCTTTAAGTGCAAAAACATCTGACAGTTTGTGTGCAAAAGAGTCCCCCCACAAAATAAAATCAAGCTTATTCAAATCACCGTGGGCTTTACAGAAACGTTCTAAATCAGAACAGTAGTCGGATTTAACATAATTCGGTTTTGATTTTATTAAAACAAACGATATGTTGCGTTCTATCACTACATACAATGATATAAATAACACGAATAAAAACATGACTAATTTGAATTTATTTACCTTTGTTCTTTCTACAAACTCAAATGATAACCACCCTATAAATATGGAAATAATAATGCCTAAATATACAAAAATAGCACTCAATGAAAAGTAGTATATTGCAACAACTATAGGCCAATGCCATAGATAAATAGAGTAAGACCAAGCACCTATTTTCTGAAATACTACGTTGCTTGTGATAATGCTATCATTTCGCTGTGATTGTATGATGAGAAACGCACCTAAAACTGGAAATATTGCTAGGTAACCAGGCCAAGGGGTTTCTTTTGATATAAAAAAATAAGTACCTAAAATCAAAGCTAAACCTAACCACTCTACAAGTTTTTTTCTTTTATTTCCTAGTACAAAGGGGGATAGGTAAGCAACCCCTCCGATCAACATTTCCCATGCGCGGGTTGGTAACAGATAATATGAAAAACTAGGCCATCTATAGGTGGCAATAACGCAAAAGACAAATCCTAATATCGTTCCAAATAGAACCGTCATTTTCATCGTTTTTATGGACATAATCTTTCCCATAGCAACAAGCACTACTGGATATATTATATAAAACTGCCATTCAACTGATAATGACCAAGTATGTAATAGCCATTTCTCACGTGATAAAACATCGAAATAGCCGGTTTCTGTCAAATAAACTATATTGGAAATAAAGGTAATACTTGAAAATATATGTTTATTTAATACCGAAAAATTATAATTTGATAACCAAAAATAACTAAAGGTTAACAAAAAAAAGCAAAGCACTGCTAAGGCTGGGATAATTCTATTTGCACGTGCAACATAAAACTTCAATACAGAAAAGTTCTCTTGCTCTATTCCCCTGAATATTATCCTAGTCATTAAAAAACCAGAGATAACAAAAAAGACGTCTACACCAGCAAAACCACCTGGCATCCAAGATTCATTAAAGTGAAAAAGCACAACCGCTATTACTGCAATAGCTCTTAGGCCATTAATATCGTTTCTAAATTGCATAAACCCACAGATTCTTAAAAAAATTGTAAATATATAAAAGAATAAAACATCCCCTTGGCTGTTATTCCACACATAATTTTGAAATAAATTATCGTTTGCTTATTGAGAAATTTGGGTGAAACTTGATCACTTGAACATGATTTATCAAAAGTAAGTTGACTACGATCACTGATTTTGATCTATTACTCATTTTTCCAGTGAATTCTCATATCATCAGCCTTTTATACTACTAAGTTGTTAGATCATCTTGGCTTGATTACGGGGTTTTGCTAAGTCATTGACCTAGCCTCTATCATTGATAAAGCGATTAGGTAAAGGTGTAGACCACAGAATAAACACAAGGGTAAGTATTATCACTACAGACGGGTTTACTTTAGATTTATTAACATGGTGCGACACTAGAATTTCTAAAGTTGAAGCTAGTTGGATTACTGTAGGTTATTAATGACTCAACAAAATAATTTAAAGAGTAATGTGGTCAATCTAATTCGATCACTACTTTGAAAACACCTCTACCATTAAGCGTCGACTAAAAGCCGCGTTGTCAGGTCAACGTCATTACGGCTTTGACAATCCAAGTATTGACCTTCCTCTCCTAGAAGAAGGAATTAACAGGAGTTAACAAGCTACCCATGATAAATGCTCAATACCCTAAGATAATTTTAACCATGTGATTTTGTTACTATAAATTTTTAGATGTAAGCTGTTGTAGCGAGCTAATTTTTGGGCATTACGACGCAGCCGCGCTTTTATTGTTCTCTCTTCAAGAAATAAAATAGGTCAGTATCAAACCAAACCATTAACCGGTCACCCATAATAACGAGCAGCCTAAAATATAATTTTTCGATTTATTACGATGGGTGTCTTATAATTTTAAAAGGCCAAATTTGACAAAAAATCAACAGAAATTAAGACTATAAATTGACGGTTATAGTGCTCCCTACGTGCGTCAATTTATAGGAGTGTCTCGCTAAATTTCACCTACAAAGAAATAGCTACTTTGGAATACATTCTATAATTTTTTTACAGCCTCAGGGGTACTATTGTCTTTGTTAATCAATTTTTAATTATTGAGACAAACGATAAATAAGTATGGCCGTTTTTCGCATGTTTTTTATGAAACTCGACATATCCGCTATTTCATCTTTAGTGTGGCCACCACTGCCCATTAAACCTAAACCATCGAGTGACATATCAACATGAGATGCAGCAAAAGAAATATCGGCCGCCCCTGCGTTACGTGGATTTACCGCAGTGATTTTCCCATAACCCAAATCCTCACTTACTTGGCTATATAATGCCAATAAATCATTATTTTTAGATGTTTGTGCCATTGGTGGATAACCGGATTGAAACTCTAAAACGGCTGAAGTATGTCGCAGGTTTTGCGAAACAATCTTTTGCATAATCATTTTAGCCCGTTCCAGTTGCTCTGGACTTGCAGCACGGATCCCACCCTTGACCAGTGTCTGTTTTGCAATCACATTGGTTTTACCAAATGCACTAAAATTGGATTTGTCGCCTTGCTGGGTAACTCTAGTTCCACCGGCTATTACACCGGGGTTAAAGGACAGCAACTTTTCATGTTGCAGCTGAACACGAAATTCATTCAGAATACGTGCCGTTTCAAAAATCGCACCGTCGCCGTTTTCATCCGTAAAAATTTGTGAAGAATGGGCAGGTTTGCCTTTCACAGTCAGTGACCAATTAACCGAACCACGACGCGAGGTTACTGCAGTGGTAATGTTGCTGTCTCCATCTTCAAATCCCAAAGCAATATCAGCCCAAATCGCTGCATCAATGATGGCTTTTTTTGATAGCGATAACGGTTTGCCACTTGATTCTTCATCACCCGTCATGACTACTTTAATGTTTAATTGTTGCAACAGACCTTGCTTTTGTAGTGCTTGCAAAGCCGCTAACATGATCACATCGCCGCCTTTCATGTCAGTTATTCCTGGTCCAGCTATATAGCCGTCGGCAAGTTCAGTGATTGTTTGAAAATCATCGTCCTGAGCAAACACCGTATCTAAATGCCCTATCAACAAAATTTTTGCAGCACTTGGATGACTGGTTGATTCATAAGTTGCAATCAAATGTCCGGCTCGGCCGAATGTATTGCCATCTAGCCACTGAGTAGTAAAGCCTAAAGCATCGTATTTTTGTTTCAGTAGCATACCAACTTGTTTAACTCCGGCGAAATTCATGGTGCCACTATTAATGTTGACCAGCTGTTTAAGTAAAGCCGTTGACTCGTCGAGTTGGGTATCAACATGTTGGATTATTTGCTGCTCTACGTCCTGATTGGCAGCAACAAATGTAGAGTATAAACTACATAAAAGGAGTAATAGTGAGGATTTGTGCAACATATTAAAATGTTCTCGGTCGGAAATATTTAAACAAAATTTTACGCTAGCTAGCGCCAATATGCATCCCTATGTATATATCATTGGCATTCATTTCTTTTTAGTCAGTGATAAGTTAATAGAAACGTTAGTTTTGCTTTTTTATTAGCAGCCTTAATAAAACCGTTACAGCTATCAGTGTAGTATTTCACTCTACTTCACTACTAAATGTAGTTCCGCTTTTACTCTGCTAGAACAACAAAATTAACAAGCCACTCATGATAAATACTAAATACTCTAAGATAACTTTAACCATCTGATGTTGTTACTATCAATTTTTAACTATATGCCGTTGTGAGCGAGCTGATTTTCGGGCATTACGACGCAGCCGCACTTTTATTGTTCTCTCGTCACTGAGGTTGCCGGTTATTGCTGATATCTCGTAGGTCAATTTACTTGGGTGAAACTGGACTTTTTAGAAGCATGACTTCGCCCAGTTGAGCAGTTTGATAAGCGACCACCATGTAAGGTGGAAGAAAGAATAATGCAGGAGAAACAGGCTGGCGCTCCACTTGTCAATAAGTCGAAAAGTCGAAATTGTTACGCGGTAACCGAATGCCGATCATCATGGATGTGTGATTGACTAACTCAAAGTATTTGAATCTGGCTGGGTAGGAGCGTATTAAAACGACCGACTAAATCTTAGAAATAACGGGCTTAAAAACCTATTGGAAAGCGGCTTGCTCTGCCTACGTTCTTTAGCTGTTGAAAGATAGTAAGTCAACCGACATGGAGGTTGTTTGAAGATAGCTATAGATGGCAATAAGCGAAACACTTAATACGCAAACATTTAATACGCCACCCATAATAAACACCCAACACCAAAAGTTAATTTTAGCCATCTGATTTTTCAAGATTATTCGCTGTGGTCAATAGACAATAACCTTATCAAAAGCACTATACTGCTTGCGTAGCTGCGCCTGTGATCAAGCCAGGTGGAGTGGGGCAGCGATAGCCTGTCACCACATTAAAAACGACATGAAACACTACATTTATCGTGTTTCATGTCGTTATAGTGTTGACTGCAGTGTGCTACACGGGATCAATTTTTTAACTGTAATAAAAGAAAACCACCTTAGTCAAAATACACTAAAGTGGCCTTTAAGATATTAAAACCAGTTGTATTTGAAGTTGACACCAGCCCAGCGCGGAGGATTAACTACGTAGATAGAGTAGTTACCAAAGTCGCTGATATCATAACCGAATGTCACGGCCTCTTTGTCAAATACATTATTGACAAATACGCTGGCTTCCCAAGTCTCGCCAGAGAAATAGCTCAGCCTGAAATTTGTTAGTGCATAATTACCGGCTTCAGTTGCTTCAGAATTTATCAGGTTAAAATACTCTTTACCTATGTAATTGGTTGATAATTGAGCGGCGATCCTTGCGCCTTCCAGCTCCCATTCTTTACGAATAAGAATGTTTGCGGTTATCTCAGGCGCTAGCAGAGCCTTCTGATCTTTAATGACATTCGCCCCGTCATTTGATGCGCCATTAACTTCGGTATCAAGCACACTTAGGCCAAACAAAAAATCCCAACCATTATCAGTGGCGTAAGTTAATTCAGCTTCACCACCCATAAAAGAGGCTTCAGAATTGATCAATAAACTGGTTGTACCTGAAAAGAAGAAACCTTGATAATTATCATAGTCATAATAAAACACACTGGTATTAAAACGTCCATTACCATCAGCAAAACTTGTTTTAGAGCCTATCTCATAAGATGTCAGTACTTCCGGTTCGAAACCCACCTCAGACGCTAAGCTAGCACCATCTGAAGGCGTATTAAAGCCACCTCCTTTGGTGCCTCGGTTATAACTAACATAAAATAATTGGTCATCACTTGCTTGCCAGTCTAACTGTAACTTGCCGGAAATTTCTGAATCGGTACGATTAAAATCATAGATATCACCGGTATAAAGAAAGTCAGAACCATCAGCAAAAACAGCACCTTCACCGGTAAGCTGATAGGACAGTTTTTTATCATCTTCGGTCCAACGCAAACCGGCTGTCAACAACAAGTCTTTGCTTAAATCTATGTCTATTTGTCCGAATATTGACACAGTATTCGTCTCAGAATCAGCCATAAATTTTGGTAGATAACCATCTGATGGAAACTGAAAAGCCCCACTAAATTCATTTTTAATATTCAAAAAATACACACCACCGGTCCAACGAAGCTTATCAGCATCACCGTCTATCCGTAATTCCTGAGAAAGTTGCTCTACGTCAGCGGTAGAAACATAAGTCACCAGATTAAGTGCTGAGCTGTCGTCGTCTTCACGGTACTCTTTATCGCTGGTGGTAAAGTCAGTCACACTCGTAAGGTAGATGCCGTTAGTGAATTCAGTTTTGAGTATTGCCGTTAAACTACTTGATTCACGGTCAACACCACCATCAAAATCAAATGCGCCGTCATGCACTCCGCCAATACCATCATCAAGCTGACCGTTACGAGGATCGAAAAGGCTGCCTGAAGTTATCGCGCTTTTATCCCCATCGAAAAACCCCTGGAATTCTTCTAAATCGCCATTTGCATCATAACGAATACCTGCTCCGCAGTCGGTATCTCCTGATTGACAAAACACAGGGCCATCGACGGTCGATTTGGTCGCACGGTTGTGATAGACCCCACCTCGGGTATCAATATCAGTCATGCGGCCAATCAGCAGCAATGACGTTTCATCGCTTATATCCACATTGAGCATTGCACGAACAGACGTTGTGTCGTCTGATCTGTAGTCTGGTCCAATAGCGTTAGAAACATAACCATCGTCTTTATTATCATAGATTGCCAGACGACCTTGAACATTGTCACTTAACGCACCACTGACAAAGCCGGTCACACCGAATTGTCCATATTCTGCTACCGTCAAACCAACGGAAGATTCAAAATATTCGGTTGGTTTGTTACTGATAAAGTGTACTAGACCCCCTGTTGCATTTCGGCCATACAATGTTCCCTGAGGACCACGTAATACCTCAATACGTGCAAGATCGAATGATGGAGCCCCCGAAGCTCCAGGAGAAGATAAATACACTTCATCGTTATAAATCGCGATAGGCGCTTCCTGACCTTCGGCAAAATCACCCTGATTAACACCGCGAATAGAAAACAATGCAATATTAGAGGTATCACCGGTATTACTGGTTGCTACCAACCCTGGTGTTTGTGCTGCTACATCCATGCTGTTATCCCATCCAAGGGCTTTTAGTTGCTCATCGTTAAACGCGGTGACAGATACGCCCACTTCCTGCAAATTTTGTACACGCTTTTGCGCGGTAACTACAATCTTTTCTGTTAAAAGCTTAGCGTTCGCAACGCCCGATAAAGAGACAGAAATTGCCGCTACAAGTGGCAGCAATTTATGTTTTTTCCAACAAAAATCAATCGAATTACTCATCTAAAATTCCTCGTGTTATTGTGTATTATTAAATTAAATCTTAGGCAAATTCATATTTTGCTCTGTTCTTGCTTTGTGTTTCCAAGTCTCAATTTTTATTATGGCGCGCAGTCAATTCAAGTGAATGACACTTTTTTTATGGTTAGCCAATAGGTTGTTATTATGTCAAGAAGGGTGATGTAGAGCGGTGGATAAGATATGCGGGTCGATGTTGGTTTGCTTAAAAAACACATTGTAACATAACTAAATTAATAAAATTTGTCAGTAAAACAGCCAAAAAGTTATACCGCTTCTTTTCTGCTTTGGTAGGTACTCGAAGTTGAAGCGCATTATCTGGGGTCAGAGCCTGAGGGAACCCCATGAACTAAAGGGCCTGTGGGGTCAGGTTCAAATTAAATTATTTACCAGATACCCATAATAACGAGCCACTCAAAAATAGTCTTACGATGGGTGAATTGGTCATTTCATTCTCTAAAGGGATTCTTTTCATGCCTATTTTTTCTTAAGTTAGTTAGCCACTTCTTTTCAAAAATGTAACTTTGTAATTAAATATAAGCGTCACAGCCTAAAGCTTTGGTTGTTTTTAAGATAAGTTCATCCCATTAATGTTCTGACTTTTTTCTTGGTCTAAACTAGAATATATTGTCTGTCCAATGCCTTGTAACCTCAAAATATTAATGATTAAACCTATTTTAAGCACCCATGTCGGTTCTCTACCTCGTTCTCAGTCAACTGTCGATTTTATTTTTGCGCGAGAAAATAACGAAATTTATGACCCCAGTGAGTTTCAAACTGAAATGACGTCTGCTGTTGCTGCCGTGGTCCTCAAACAGGATCAAGCCGGTATCGATATTGTGTCTGATGGTGAAACGTCAAAAATTTCATATGCTACCTACGTGAAGGACCGCTACAGCGGTTTTTCAGGCGATAGCCCAAGAAATGCTCCAGGGGATTTGAAGTTATTTCCTGATTTTCTTAAAAAATTAGCCAGTTCTGGTGGTACGCCGTCATACTCTCGTCCGTTTTGTACGGGTGAAATTAAAAGTAAAGAAACGGATGATCTACAACATGATTTGGATAATTTAAGAGCAGCGGTTACCCAACAAAAAGTGGGAAAAGCATTTATGAATGCGGCTTCTCCCGGCGTCATTGCACTTTTTTTACCAAATCAATATTATCCATCTAGAGAAAAATATATTGAAGCACTCGCTGAAGTGATGAAAGCTGAGTACAGGGCAATCATAGATGCAGGTTTTGATCTTCAGTTAGACTGTCCTGATTTAGCGTTATCGCGGCATATGTTGTTCCAAGACCTTAGTGATGAAGCGTTTATTAAAATTGCCAATACTCATGTTGAAGCACTCAATTATGCGATTGCCGGTTTACCCGAAGAGCGAGTGCGTATTCACATTTGTTGGGGTAATTATGAGGGGCCACATGTTTGTGATATTCCTATGCAAAAAATGTTTGATACCTTGATGTCGGTTAATGCGGGGCAGCTGTTATTCGAAACTGCAAACCCTCGCCATGGTCATGAATGGGAAGTTTTTGCGCAGCGCAAACAAGATATACCAGACACTAAAATTTTAATCCCCGGGGTTATAGACAGTACTAGTAACTTTGTTGAACACCCCCGCCTGGTAGCACAACGTATTCAAAAATTCGTCGATATTGTTGGTAGAGAACGAGTTATTGCCGGCTCCGATTGTGGTTTTGGTACCTTTGCTGGTTTTGGTGCAGTTGCACCTGACATTGCATACGCTAAATTAGCAAGCTTGTCTGAAGGAGCTAAACTAGTCTAGGTTAGGCTTTAAATACTTTAAGCGTTAGTAACGATATCGTTAACCTGTGTGGTTAGTAGTGAGTATCTAGGGGCAGTAAATTACTAGCGTGTGATTTACTGTGAATACTACAGTCGTAAATACGACTATTTAGCCAGTATTGAGTCGCGGGTTAAGTAAGCGCTTAGGCTTGCTTATTTAAAAGCCCAGTCGGGTTAATTATGAATTAACTCGACTCTGAATTAATTCGACTCTGGCTCCAGATACTTTATATGTTTAAACAAGCCTCAGTTACTGTGCTTGGTCCAAGTACAATAGTGTACTTTAAAGCAGCCATTTCATTAGCAAGCTAGGTTTGATCGTGAATGTCAATATCTGGGGTGGCGCTGCTTAGTTAATCAATATTGACTAGTGCGCATGAACGATAAAATCTCTGGGTTTAAAGTATAAAATAACGCTCATTTTAACAGCAGATTTCACTCTAATTTATATAAATCCAATGTTAAAAATATTTGACATCACCTGAGGCTTTAAATAATATAATGTTAAGTATTTTTAACATTATATTATTTAAAGCTTATGTTTAGGAGGTATTATTATGTCTTTTCAAGAAAAATCAGCTTATGTGATGTTTGTTGTGTTGCTACTAGGTGGCAGTCTATATTTTTATGAAGTGTTATCTCAATCTATGGGGCTTGAGGGATTGATTTCTCCTATCATTCCTGGATTAATCAAGCTTACTTTTATGCTAGTAATAATGTCGATTATTGGTCATATAATCATTGCAGCTATTTCCCCTAAGGAAGCAGCAGCTAAATTGGATGAACGAGAAAGACAAATATTTAACCGTGCGGGCAGTATTTCAGGATTAATTTTAGGTTTTGTAGTAATTTTGTCATTAGGAAGTTATTTAATATCTGAGGATGGCTCGTTGTTATTTTATGCTGTTTTCGCAGGCTTAATCATCAGTCAACTTGCTGAGTATGCTACTCGAATTTTCTTATACCGAACAGCGCGATAGTATGAAAAAGAAATTCCCAATTACTAATAAAGTGCGTGAATATCGTGAAGGTAAAGGTGTAATGACACAATCAGAGTTAGGGGCATTAGTATTTGTTACAAGACAAACCGTCGCAGCTATAGAGCAAGGTCGGTATTCACCTTCATTAGAAACTGCATTTCGAATTGCACGAGTGTTTGATACAGGATTAGAAGATATATTTTGTTGGGATGAATGAATTTTATCACCATTATAGTTTGATGTTTATATCGAACAGTACATTCGAAAATACGTTAGTTGACTCTACGCACACATCGATTACTTAGGATGTGAGGCATTTGGTATAACGTTTTTATTTTATTGGTACCCATACTCTTTTCTGAATAACTTAGAGTCATACGCTTTGCATACCGAAGATTATCCACAATGCCACGTTCGATAAGATGGTTCAGTGCTTCCTGATTAAATGAGGTATTTTCTTTGAGTAATAGGTTTGCCTTTTGTATTAAGTTTTTTGATGCGTAATCTACATATTTGCCAATCAACCATAAGAAATAACCTTTCACTCGTTCGTATGTTATCTCCTAGGGCTTTGCATCTTGTTTTTTGTCAAACACGTTTAGTTCTTCTTATTTAAATATCATTGTCAGAGTCAATTTAAATTTTCAACGCATTGATTTTTTATTGAGCATAAATAATTTTTTCATATTTTGAGCACAGAAGAATAGGGCTGATATTGACTCTTTGGTATTTAACCAAGGGTGTTTAACCAAGGGTGTTTAGCTAAGGGCGTTTAAGCAGACACTCGTCGCAACCTAGATGTCCAGATCCGTTAAAATGTAAATGTTATTAACAACATTCAGCGTTACTCTTCAATTTTTCGATTACGGTACTTATTTTTATTTTTACGTCCCTTGGCATATAACTTTGGACGAAGGTAGCGACGTAGCCAAGGAAACAGGTAGCCTAGATTAACCATTTTGCCGCTGGCCGCAGGTAAGGGAATTTCTAATTTTTCTCCTGCTGCGATGCTCAAAACAGCATCTGCTACTTCACCAGCACTGCTCATAGGCTGCGAGAAAACGATGTCTTCAACGTTATCAATCTCATCCATAATAAAACCAGTATCAACTGGCCCGGGAGATACCACTCCAACATGTATGCCTGTACCTCTCATCTCATCAGCTAGGGCATAGGCAAATGCGCGCAATCCCGCCTTTGTGCCAGAGTATGTTGCAGCGCCTTGCAAAGGAGCCATGCCTGCAAGTGAGCCGACCATCACAATTGCACCGCCCCCCGCTTTACGCAGATAAGGAATTGCGGCACACGACATCATCAAAGGAGCGCGAATATTGATATCAACCATAGCACCTACGTCTGCTGGAGAGATATTCTCTAGGTTACCTCGGCTGTGCATACCAGCATTGTTCACGAGCACGTCAACAGATCCAAACTCCAGCTCAACCTTGGTAAATAGGGCCAAATATTGCTCGGTATCGGCTACATCCATAGCCACAGTGAGGACTTTAGTCTGGGTCGACAGTTCCTCTTTAATTAAGTCCAGTCCTTGCTGACCTCTAGCCACTAATACCAGATTAGCTTTTTGAGCCGCAAAGGCCCGAGCACAAGCGGCGCCTACACCTGCAGATGCACCTGTGATAATAATTGTTTTGTCGCTAAATCTTGCAGTCATAGCTGCACTCCTTCGGAGTGTGTTGAGTTAATTTTTTCTGGTTTATAAATCACCACCTGAGTATAGCCTTGCACCCACTGGTAACGATCAATGTGGATCGCAAAAATCACCACGCTGGGATCAGATAACAGTGGCTCTAGTGTCGTATTGCGCTGCAGCAACAAGCGCTGTGCTATTTGAGCTGACTCCCCAGCTAGTTCCTGGGCTTTGCCAAAGCCGGTCATGGCTAAGCCCTTGTTATGATCATTATTGTTGCCTGTGCGATTATCCCAAAGACAGGTGACATTGGGGCTAGCACGCATGTTTTTTACTTTTTGGGTGTTTTCTAACGATGCAAGGTAGATTTCATCCAAGTCTGTCGAGATAGCATAGGCCATTAGATGTAACGCTAGCTCTTTGTCACCGAGGGTGGCTAGCACGCACTGAGCTTGCTGGTTTAATAAAGAGGCTACGGTTTTTTTCATCGGATAATATCCATTTATGGACCTGATTATTGAAACAAAATCATTAATCAGTCCATATAATTGTTTCAGTTATATTCACTAGAGACGACGATAAGGCAGTTGCGCCCAGCGATCGTAGGCCCCTTTAGCTATTAATGTCAGTATGAACTAACGCAGCCATCAAAGGAAAATACCAATGTCAGTTTATTGCTACGCTAACGAGTGAATATCTACTCATTTCAGCTTGCTATCGAGGTGCTTTTAAAACTACTGCATTTAACAACTGCAGACAGGCTTTCGCATTACAGCATATCACAAGGAATAATGTCCTTTCTAAACAAACATACTTAAGAATTTTTTTATCCAAATACAATTTTTCTTGGATAGTTTTGGTGACAACAAAATAAGCATACCATTAGCAAATTGATCTCCAGACTCTAACCTTGCGTATTACGAAATCAGTAAAATGCATACATAGGACATCGTTATTAAACAGGCTCAAACTACAGGGATTATTATGTACATCAGCATTATTATTATTCTAACATTGGTTCTGGCACCTGCTCAAATTCAGGCCGATACTGGTATTAATGAGCACCATTACCAAATAGGGAAGGCCAGTCGAGATGGTATCGGAAAATTTTATATGGGCCGTGAGATATCTCACGTTATGGGCCATCTTGGTGCCGGTTGGCTTGAGCGTCCTAAGCGTGAGCGTGAGGAACGCACTGATTTATTACTTCAAAACTTGTCTTTAAAGCCCACCGATCATGTGGCCGATCTTGGTGCTGGCACTGGTTACTTCAGCTTCCCTATTGCTGTGAAATTAACAGCTGGTAAAGTACTTGCGGTCGATATAGAGCCTGAAATGCTAAAATTGATTGAGCGACGAAAAACAGCTGATGGAGTTAAGAATATTGACACTGTTTTGGCAAGTGAACGGTCTCCTAATATCCCTAATGCCAGTGTCGATTTGGTGTTATTAGTCGATGCTTACCATGAGTTTTCGTATCCACGGGAGGTGATGGCTGGGGTAGTGAAGGGATTGAAACCGGCCGGCCGTGTGGTGCTGGTTGAATACCTCGGTGAAGATAGCAGTGTGGCCATCAAGCGGCTGCATAAAATGACCCAATGGCAAGTCAAAAAAGAAATGAGCGCGGTCGGTTTGCAATGGTTACGTACCGACGATTATTTACCGCAGCAGCATGTCATGGTGTTTGGCAAACACTGATAAAAAGATAAAAAAAACGGTGCTTGAGTCTATTTAAATGCACTGCCCATTCATCATCATTAAGATGGCTAAGTGTCAGCAAAGTGTGAAAATTTCAACTCGGGATATTTTCAAAAACCTTTTTATTGTGTAAACTCCGCGACAGAAAAAATCAGACTGTGAACCGCTATTTATGACTCTACCTAAGTTTAAAACCCTTCTTTACGTATGTCTTTGTTTGATATTGAGCCAGGCTTGTACGTTACAAAAAACCACAAAGCCTATGCCAACCAAAGTGGTTGACGTACAGTGCATTTGGGGTAGTGCACAATTCGATATTTGTGCATACGATAGCAAAGAAGCGATAATAAACGCTTTCTTAAAAAAGATGACACTAGATGAAAAAATTGGCCAAATGACGCAGTCGGTTTGGCACAACAATGTTTCGCCCACAATTATTCAAGATAGAACTATTGGCTCAATCATTCATACAGAAGGAAGTACGCCAGGCCCTAAAATCAGTGATTGGGTAACAACGTTTGATACCTTTCAAAGTCATGCTTTAAAAACTCGCCTCGGTATTCCGCTGCTCATTGCGGTTGATGCTATTCATGGTCAAAATACCTTTGAAGGCGCAGTTATCTTTCCTCATAATCTTGGAATGGGGGCCACTCGCAATTATGATTTAATCCGCCGTGCTGCTGAAATTACTGCCATTGAAACCGCTGGAACCGGCTTTAATTGGACGTTTTCGCCTGTCATTGCCATGCCAGAACATGAACACTGGGGTCGGGTTTACGAAGGTTTTTCTGAAGATGTCAATGTCACTACTAAAGCGCTTGTTGCTTCTATTCAGGGTCATCAAGGTACGCATTTAGAACAGCGCCACACCATAGCGGCGACGGCCAAACATTACTTAGGTGATGGGGCAACGACTGGCGGTAAAGAAGGCGGAAACGCTATTATCAGTGAGCAAGCATTAAAAGACAGGTATTTACCCCCGTATCAAGCAGCGGTAGATACGGGAATTGCTTCAATAATGGTGGGGTTTAATTCAGTAAACGGTATCAATATGCATCAACATCAACATTTGGTGCAAGATGTATTAAAAGGTCAGCTGGGTTTTGATGGCGTCGTGGTAACTGATTGGTTAGGCGGAACTCGCTGGGGGGAGCCTTACACGGTTATTAATGCGGGTATCGATATTGCGATGCAACCTGCTAACCATGACGAGTTTATGGCAAAACTTAAAGCAACCGTTATTGACGGTACCGTTAGCATGAAACGGATCAATGATGCGGTAACACGGATATTAGGATTAAAATTGGATCTCGGTTTATTTAAAGACCCTTTCGTAAAAAAGGAACTTTCAGCATTAGTGGGCTCTACCGTGCATCGTGAGGTTGCCAGACAGGCAGTGCGAGAATCCCTTGTTTTACTGAAATCTGAAGCAAACGCATTACCCCTTAAATCTACAGACAAAATAGCCGTTGTGGGTGAGCATGCTAACAATAGCGGTTTGCAAAGTGGTGGTTGGTCTATTCATTGGCAAGGCCAAAAGCACGGTTATGCCAGTGCAACAACAATATTAGACGGTATTCATGGATTTGCTCCCGAGGCACAGTATCAGCCAATGGGATGCACAGCAGACATGCAGGCCAGTAAAGTCATTGCCGTGGTAGGTGAACTACCTTATGCAGAATTTATGGGCGACTCGACCAACCTAAATTTAACCCAAACCCAACGAAATATGATCACACAATGCAAGACGTTTGGGAAACAGGTCATAGTCGTATTGATTTCAGGGCGAGTAATGACGGTTACCGACACTATTAACCAAAGTGATGCGTTTATTGCAGCATGGCTACCAGGCTCTGAAGGCGCAGGGGTAGCTGATTTTTTGTTTGCTGCTAATGGCTTTACCCCCGTTGGGAAATTGCCAACATCATGGCCTGATCAGTATGAAGACTTGCCTTTGGCACAAGATGCAGAAGAAGCATTGTACCCATTTGGATTTGGTTTGAATAAGTATTAACAATACATTGGTGTGAGTGGTTTAAAGCATAACCCTAAGCCCGCTACCAAAAAATAGAGACTTTCAAGCAGCACCATGACTACGTGCTGCTGAGTCTCGATTTTATTATCTTATCTTTTCATTTTTGAAAAACTCATTAATCTCACTATCTCTAGCAACATTCTAATAAGAGAGTCTACGGGATGAGGTTCATTGGATATAGACATTATTCGATAGTTTATGCGTTTAACACCTAGGGTCTTCTATCGCTGTTTTAAATGATGGGTATCTTATTTATTTTTATGTCTATTTTTATGTCTATGCTTATTTTCGCGCAGATTGGCGGAAAGCTATTCTTTAAATTGGTTATGCCCCCTTCTATTCTGAAAAAGGGGCGGTCAATAGAGTTAATAGAGTCAAGAAAAACAGGTTAAGATGATGGGCATAATCCTTAATTTGACACTGCCCCTTTTTTTATATTCCTTAATCAGCGAGGCTAAAGCGTATCCAGTTTATATTCCAATCAGGTCCCTGCGCATTAATGCGCAGGGTTTGCGTGCCCGACGTCAAGTCAACATTTGCTGATTTAGTTATCCATGACTGCCAACCACCGGTGTTAGGAACTGACTGTCTATCAATCTCTGTGCCATCGCTAAGAGTAATAAAACCGCTGCTCCCGATATCACTGGCAAGTCGGTATTCAATCAGGTATTGACCAGGAGTCTGCACATCAATGTTGTACTCCAGCCAATCACCGGTATTGATATAACCTACATTGATACTCCCACCAGTACCGCCACCGCTATCAGAAGAAGCCTCAGTCTGAACGCCATTCATGGCTATAAATTG
>Ga0209712_10001156_pt1 | contig 22617 bp, 18 predicted proteins | sample ArcOceMetagenome_FD_187443 | JGI IMG/M metagenome (GOLD analysis project Ga0209712, IMG submission 187443) | Marine eukaryotic phytoplankton communities from Arctic Ocean - Arctic Ocean - Greenland ARC118M Metagenome (SPAdes) (version 2) | ecosystem: Environmental > Aquatic > Marine > Oceanic...
ACTATTATGACTCTTCCAAAATATTCACAATTGTAATATCTAATGTGGGAACGTCAAAAAAAGTCATAATAGTCAGTCCAAGTCAGTGGCAAAAAAAAACTCTAATTATTCTTCAACAACATCACCGCATTCTGCATCATCCTTGACGGTCCACGCCAAAACATCCGATATTGTGTATTATCCAAAAAGAAAACAATCTTCCCTTTTCCCATGTTTTTCACCCCAGCAAAAGCATTTCCAGCAAGATGTTTGAGATTATCTTTTGAAGCATAACCAGATGCTAACAATTCATTTTCATTTTTGGAATAATAACCAACGGTTTCGAAATTTGGACTTGGAGCCAAGGCTAAGTTTCCAAATTTTAAAGCAAACAAATGGTCAGGCATTCCAAAAGCCAATGGGTTAGAAGCATCAATGTGAGCATTCAAAGCAGTTCCCGGGATTCGTTTTTTTCCATGATAATCTTCTTGATCTGCGAAGGCTAAATATTTTGCATTTTCGGAAGAATCTTTTTTTACTTCCAATAATTTCACATCAGTAAAACCTGATTTTTCTTTCGTGAGAAAAGTAGCTGCACCTTCTGTTGCAATTAAAATACCTCCTCGATTCACCCAACCTTTCAGTTTCGCTAAACTTTTTTCAGCAAATAATTGCTTCAAATTATCAGGATTTGCACCCGGCATTATCAACACATCATAATCATTCAAATCTGCAAACCCATATCGTGCACCGAAGTGAGGCATATCTGTTTGTTCCAAAACGGAAGTTCGAATTCGCTCCACCGGAAGCGCCGTAACTTTATCAAATAAAAAATAAAGTTGCCCGCTCGTGTAAGTTGAGAACGGTGGTTCAACCAACATCGCGACTCTTGGTTGATGAATCGGTTTACTACTATTCGAAGCCAAATCAATCCCTTTTAGCATCCTTCCAGTTTGCTGTCCGTCGATGACAATATCGCATGCGTTGGCAATTTCTTTTAAGTCTTTTTCGATAGCATCCCACTTGTCTCGATTCCTTCCTCTTAGCAAAATTAAACTTCCTGGAGACCAAGTTTTTGTATCAGTAGAAAATGATTTTTGTGCAGAGCGTACACGGTAACCTTTTTTCCATAACATCGCCAAAGCTTTGGGAGCCTTCGTCTGTTTCCATTCAATTGTGTAAGCATAATTGGCATTGGAAATCGCAACGCCTTTAGGTGCAACTGGCATTTCTTTTATTTCCACCGTCTTTATTCCTTTTTTTAAAGAGTTGATTATCAATGGGTTAGAAGTGTAAAAGGCATTTAAATTATAAGCCAATGGAGCAGCCCAAGTGGACATATCGTACATCACCGAATCTTCGATGGCCATGTTTGGCGAAAGAATACTATTGATAAATAAGTGTCTCGATTGATCGGTAGAAACGATAAAACTACCTTTTGTAAATGTCTTGTTGGAGATATTTTTTCGTTGATAAGAGGTAGTGTTTTTTACCTGAAAAGAATCTTCTGATCGATGAACTTTGACTCCATGTTTCAATAAAATATTGATCAGTTCATATAAATGTCCATCAGGTTCATCAGGGAAAATATAAGCTTTGATATTGCTTTTACTACTTTTTGGGTTCAGCGTTTCGTAAGTATATTTTAGGAAAATATCTTTTCGTTCCGCTGCTTTTTTTAAGGTCGCTAAAGAGGTGGTGTAGTGATCAAAAATCCGTTGGCGCAAAGTTAGAATATATCCATCATTTGTTTTTACTGCACGTCCACCTGCGATGCCACCTTGCTCCGTCAGCATACCAACTGCACCCATCACACTCGGATAACTTGATCCATATCCGGGGTAATAAAAGTCAAATGATTCACGGGTGAAATAGTTGATTTGGTTTTTATCAAACTCTGCAATATTCGCTCGGCCAATCGTGTCTGCCAATGCTTCGTACTGAGCAGGTAACAATAAATTTCGAGGTGTTGTTCCAGGTACAGTAAAATAATTACTGTGATATCCTTGCTCATGATAATCGACATGAAGCTGTGGCATCCATTTTTGATAAACCGAAATATGTCCTCGTGACTCAGGATGAACCAACCAAATCCAATCTCGATTCAAGTCAAACCAATAGTGATTAGTTCGACCATTTGGAAACGGTGCATGGTGTTCCAAGTCGTGTGGTTCAATCGCCAATTCACTTCGTTGCACAGAATTGTACCAAGTCGTGTAGCGATCTCGGCCGTCAGGATTAATGCAGGGCATCATCACGAAAACGGAATTTTTTAAAATAGCCTTTGTCTCCTCATCATCGGTTGCTGCCAAGCGATAAGCAGCTTGCATTGCTGCTTCGGTACTTGATGCTTCGTTGCCATGAATGTTGTAACTGTAAGAAACCACGACAGGTTGATCTTTCATTAATTCAGCTGCATCGGTGGCAGAAATATTTTGAGGATCCGCGAGGCGAAGATTATTTTTTCGAATAGTTTCGATATTTTTTTGATTCTCTTCGGAAGTGATGACGAGGTAAATGAGTCTTTTCTTTTCATAAGTTTCACCATAAGTATGAACCGTGATTCGAGGAGAAGCGGCGGCTAGTTTTTCAAAATAATCCAAGATGTCGGCATGGATGGAGAAACGTTCGCCCAACTTGTAGCCCAATTCAGCTGCAGGCGAAGGGATGTTTTTATTGTAAGTCAAATTTGGCTCGAAGGCAAAACGATCTTCTATTAATTGCTGTGAAAAAAGTGAAGTCGTGAAAAATAACAATACAATTACAAAAGGTAATTTTTTGAGGGAAAAATATTTTTTCATTATTTTAGGTTTGGTTTTGGTTTTGATGAAAAATTAGAATTGGAAAGATAGGGAATTTGAAAGATTTTTTTTTGACTGTTTAACTGTTCTCACTTCGCTGATTGTTCAACTGTTGCGCCTAGTACAAATCAAATAATGGAAATAACAGTTGAACAATTAGCGAAGCGAATGATAGTTGAATAGTCAATTTTACGTATTTTTATTTATAAATCGACCGCAATTCCCATTTGTATTTAACCGCGAATAGCCGAATTACAATCACCAAACTACTCGTCAGCACATATTGCAAATCCTTGTTGACATTCATTTTTTCTAAAAGTAAAAAACAAACAGCTCCAATTACACATGCCGAAGCATAGATTTCTTTTTGTAAAATAACTGGAATTTCATTCACCAAAATATCTCGAATCAATCCTCCAAAACTTCCAGACATCGTTGCTAAAATGACACAAATAATCGGATGTAATCCAAATTGTAAACCAATCTCCGCACCTGTAATTGTGAAAATTCCCAAACCAATCGTATCAAAAAGAAAAAGTGTTCTACTCAATTTTCCCATTCTTTTTCTAAAAATAATTCCAACAACGGTGGCGGTAAAAATAATATAGAGGTAAGTCAAATCGGTCATCCACCCCACAGGCGTTCGACCGATGAGCATGTCTCGCAAAGTTCCTCCACCAACTGAGGTAACAAATGCGATAATGAAAATTCCAAAAATATCTAGTCGTTTATTCATGGCAGCCATTGCTCCTGAAATAGCAAATGCGGTAGTCCCTAGAAGATCAAATATTTGAAATAATGACATTTGAAATTTATTCTATTATGAAACGCAAAGATAGTTTTGGTTTTAGATTTAAAATAGAAAATGATTTTTTATTTGGGGAAGTTTTGTTTCTTTTGTAAAAATAAAATCTCAAATATGAAAATTACAGAACTCCACATTTATCCAGTCAAATCTTTAGGTGGCATTTCATTACAAGAAGCTAGGTTAACTTCGAAAGGATTAATGTACGATCGTAACTGGATGTTGTTGGATGAAAATGGTGTTTTTATGACCCAACGGAAATTTCCCAAAATGGCATTAATTCAAACAAAAATTAAAGATGGCCATTTGATTTTTTCTCATCCATACGGAAGTGGTAAAAAAACTGGTTCAACTTCAAGTATTCCAATCTTAAAAAAATATGGAGCGACCCTTCGATCAAAAGTGTGGAACAACTCCTGCGAAGTACAAAAAGTAGATTCGATAGGAGAGTGGTTTTCTGAAATTTTTGGTTTTCGATGCACCTTAGTTTTTTTTCCAGAAAAAAATATACGAACGAAAGAAACAGACAATGGCATCGTTCAAAACCTGGCGAGTCTTGCTGATAAGTCGCCAGTTTTGATTACCAATACCGCTTCATTAGAAGAGTTAAATGGTCGTTTGGGAAATAAAATATTGATGAATCGTTTTCGTTCTAACATTATATTTACGGGCGAAAATGCCTACGAAGAAGATGGTTGGCAAAGTGTAAGAATTGGTGAAACAGCATTCAATACCGTCGAAATTTGTGGGAGATGTAAATTAATTAATGTCGATCATTTAACTGGTGAACCAACGGGGCAACCTTTAGAAACTTTGTCGAAATATCGGAAAATGGATCGGGAAATTAAGTTTGGAATGAGGATGACTTGTGAAGTGAAAAATGAGGAACAACCGATGATCAAAATAGGAGATGAGATAATTGTTATTTGAAAATAGAAAATGAAACAGAATTGAAATGTTTAATCTTAAATAATTGATTATCAGTTATTTAAGTGTTTGTTTGTTTTTATGTTAATAATTTTCAAGGGCCACTTAAGGTAAGATTTTAGGCAATAAAATTAGCTTCAAAATTCTATCTTTGCAAAAAATATCTACACAAATGTCTAATCCATATAAGCATCTTTTATCGCCTCTAGATTTAGGATTTACCACTTTGAAAAACCGCGTACTCATGGGGAGTATGCACACGGGACTGGAAGAAACTAAAAATGGTTTTGACCGCATGGCCACTTATTTTGCAGAGCGAGCTCGAGGACAAGTTGGTTTGATTGTAACCGGAGGAATTGCACCTAATCGAGCAGGTTGGGTCGGGCCATTTGCTGCAAAAATGTCGACTAGCGGTGAAGCAAAAAAACATGAAATAATCACCAAAGCAGTTCATGCGGAAGATGGCAAAATCGTCATGCAAATTTTGCATTCAGGACGATATGGTTATCATCCATTCCTAGTTGCGCCTACCAAAATTAAATCTCCGATTACGCCTTTTAAACCTTGGCTGTTGAGTCAAAGGGGAATTCGAAGTACGATAAATGATTTTATCAATACGGCTGCTTTGGCACAAGATGCAGGTTATGATGGTGTCGAAGTGATGGGTTCAGAAGGATATTTGATCAATGAATTTTTGGTAGAAAAAACAAATCAGCGAACGGATGATTATGGAGGGAGTTATGAAAATCGGATGCGTTTGCCAGTTGAAATAGTCAAAGGAATCCGAGAAAAAGTAGGACGAAATTTTATTATAATTTATCGATTGAGCATGTTGGATTTGGTGCACAAAGGAAGCACTTGGGAAGAGGTAGAATTGCTGGCGCAGCGAATTGAAGCAGCTGGCGCAACGATCATCAATACTGGAATTGGTTGGCATGAAGCGCGAGTTCCTACGATTGCGACGATGGTTCCGAGAGGAGGATTTAGTTGGGTGACGCAACGGATGATGGGTAAAGTAAATATTCCATTGATCACGACGAATCGAATTAATACACCTGAAGTAGCTGAGAAAATCCTGCAAGATGGACATGCCGATATGATTTCAATGGCTCGCCCATTTTTAGCAGATTCTGATTTTGTGATCAAAGCGATGGAAAATCGGGCGGATGAAATTAATACTTGTATTGGTTGTAATCAAGCGTGTTTGGATCATACTTTTAGTCGGAAGACTTCTTCTTGTTTGGTGAATCCACGAGCTTGTCACGAAACGGAATTGAATTATTTACCTACAAAAAACAAAAAAAAAATTGGAGTAGTAGGAGCAGGACCAGCTGGTTTGGCGGCAGCGACTATTGCAGCAGAACGTGGTCATGAAGTTCATTTGTATGAAGCGGCGGCAGAGATCGGAGGGCAATTTAATATGGCGAAACAGATTCCAGGGAAAGAGGAATTTTATGAAACGTTGCGATATTTTAATCGACAAATTGAATTGCAGGAGGTGCATTTACATTTGAATAAAAAAGTAGATGCGGAATTTTTATTGGCACAAAAATTTGATGATATTATTTTGGCGACAGGTGTAAATCCTCGGGCATTGTCCATCGAAGGAATTGATCATCCAAAGGTTTTAAATTATGTAGATGTATTGTTACACAAAAAGCCGGTGGGCAAATCTGTTGCAATTATTGGAGCAGGTGGAATTGGTTTTGATGTGGCAGAATATCTTGCGCATGAAGGAGAATCGACTAGTTTGAATGTGAAAGAATTTTTAAAAGAATGGGGCGTGGATACGGAATATCAAACAGGTGGTGCTTTGGTGGAAGCTAAGCCAGCACCTTCGGCTAGAGAGATTTATTTACTGCAAAGGTCGAGTGGGAAATTGGGTGCAGGACTTGGGAAAACGACGGGGTGGATTCATCGAGCTAGTCTGAAAATGAAACAAGTGAAGATGTTAGCAAGTGTGGCTTATGATAAAATTGACGATGAAGGTTTACATATTACCATTGGCAAAAAGGAAAAAGAAATTCTACGTGTAAATAATGTTATAATTTGTGCGGGACAGACACCACGGGCGCAACTTTTGGAAGCGTTAAGAGGAAAAGGAGTGGCTGTACATTTGATTGGCGGGGCGGAAGAGGCTCGAGAGTTGGATGCGAAACGGGCGATTGATCGGGGGGCTAGGCTTGCTGCGGAAATCTAGAAAAGTAGTCAGTGCCTGGAGAATATCGAATATCGAACAAGGATTTGAGATTTGAGATTTGAGAAGTTTTGGCGAAAGCTCTCATAGTCGATTAAATAAAGATCGTCAAACTTCTCAAATCCTTATTCGATATTCCTCGACCGTGACTCCTAGCTCTTACAAGGTTGAAATATACTCAATCAAGTTAACCTCTTTTTCCAGCTCCAATTTCTTCTTCAAACGGTACCTCGCTTTCTGTACACTCCCCGCAGAAATCCCCATCAACTGAGCAATCTCTTTCGTCGTCAAACCCATTCTGATGTAAGCACAAAAACGAGTTTCATTATTATTCAAGGCATTACTCTCCTGGTATAATTTTTCAAAAAAGTTAGGATGAACCTCCGCAAAATGCAATTTGAATTTTTGCCAATCATCATCAAAATTCATATTCATCTCAATATTCCGATCAATACTATTGACTTGTTTTCTTAATTGTTCATTATTCGAAACTTTGATCGTTCCAATTTTTTCTTTCAAATCAGTCAGCATCTTATTTTTTTGCAACATAAACATCGTGTTACTCGCTAGCTCTCTTTCTTTATATTCTAGTCTTTCTTTGAGTCGTTCGCGTTCCTCGGTTTCGAGCATTTGTTCTACTTTTAGTTTTTCCAATTCCTCTTTTTGGAGTTGTACTTTTAGTCTTCGACGAACACTTAACTGGTATAAAAATAAAGCAACAATGCCTAAGGAAATTAGCAAACCGTTTTTTACCAAATTCTCATAATATTTGATTTTTTTAAAAGCTTCGATTTCCTGATTTCGTTTTTCCAATTCAAATTGGGCATTGATTGTAGCTAATTTATTGACCGTTTTTTCTTTTTCAAGTGCGGCTTCAATTTGTTTTTCTTTGGCAAAAAATTGAAAAGCTTCTGTATAGTTTCCACGCTCATTATAAATCTCTTTGAGTAATTGATACGTGTATTGTTTTTTATCCATCAAATCATTTTCCTCACAAATCTCTTTTCCTTGCATCGCATATTCGATAGCCTTGGAATAGTTTTTTTCATTTTTATAAGAAATCCCAATCAACAAATAATTGTAAGCCAAGAAATCTTGATTGTTGGCTTCCTTCGCAATTTCAATATTTCGTTCACAAAAATTTCTAGCATCTTCATACTGCTTCATGGAAATCAAAGCACTACTAATATTACTTCGAGCGAGATAGATTTCTTCGGGATAATTTAACTCTTCCGCGAGCTCTAGATTTTTTTGAAAATACATAAACGCTTCAGTTGGCGCAGTATCCAAAAGCGCTTCTCCCAGTTCTCGATAAACAATATTGGTGGACTCTTTTACTCCTGTTGCTTCATAAATATCGAGCGCTCGTTTCATGCGATTAATCGAAAGTTCGAAGTCCTCTTTATTCGCTCTACCTTTGTGATGAAGGACATAAGCCTGCATCAATTTATTTCCTGAGTCAACTGAAAGCTCTTCCAAATGTCCAGCATATTCTCGCGAAAGTTCCACGCTATCTTCTTTGTGATAAGCTATGCGGAGCAACCCCTTCAGAGCATTCATTTGCCCTAAGGTGTCGTCGACTTCTTTTGAAACTTCCAATGATTTATTAAAATATTCTTTAGCTTTTATGGTGAAATCTTGTTGGTAAAATTCAAGTCCAATTTTCTCATAAGCTGCGGATTTAGATTTCCCTTTTAGATTTTCGGCGGCAAGAATTAGGCTATCTACATTTTGTGCAAAACAAGAGGTAGTTAGGATAATTAGTAAAGTGGTTATGATGGATTGTCTGTACATTTATATGGCGAAAATATGAAATTTTGATTAAAAAACTAGCATATTTTTTTCTGTAAAAATGGTATTATATAATATTTGAATATGAAAAAATGCAGTCGTACAACTTTTTCTACAATAGAAACAAGTGTTTAAGCAAACGAAAAATGGAAAGTCTATAAGTTCTTAAACAGCTGAATTTATTCAAGTTTCGTCGAAGAAATTCATTTATTCTTTTTGAAAAAATTAATTTAATAGAACTTTTTTCACTAAAAAAAATAAGATTATGGGATCTGCAGATATGAATAATCGAATTAAGGGAAATCTTTCCTTAAAAAATAAAAGCAACAAATACCGAAAAGCTTATTTCAATCAAACGGTGAATTTGAATGATGAATTTAAGTTCAAAACTCCAACGGAGGAGGATCTATTGAAAACTCAAAAAAGTAATCGAGCCTTTTTAAAAAAGGAAAAAAGGAAAAATCGAAACCTGTTAGGGTTTTCTTTTTTAGTTGTAATAATATTTTATCTGTGGCTTTTTTAATCTTGTAAAATCATACTCATATGTGGAATATCATCTTCCAAGTATTCCTCACCCACCACTTCAAATCCTAGATTTCGATAAAAATCCAAAGCATAAACTTGTGCTGATATTTTGACTCTTTGATTGGGGAAATTCTTTTTGCACCATTCAATCGAAGCGATCATAATTTCCTTTCCAGCCCCTTTTCCTCTGACTTTTGAGGAACTAATGACTCTGCCAACTGAAGCATAATTTTCATAGGAAATACCTTTTGGTAGTAGTCGAGTATAAGCTACTAAATCACCTTCTTCATCCCAACCCATCATATGCCAAGCCTCCTGATCTTTGCCATCAGCATCGAGGTAAGGACAATCTTGCTCGACGACAAAAACCTCTTGTCGAAGCGCCATGCTGGTATAAATCTCATCTAAATTTAATTGATAAAAAGGAAGGCATTTAATTTTCATCATGTATTTTTTTTTGACTAAAGATTGTAGATAATATAATTCACGCAATTTGTGGTGGAAGCTTTCCTAGCCCGAAATTAAAAAAAAGTTTAGCCATTCGTAATGACTAAACTTTTTTTTATAAAAATTTTTAAAATTGAAACTAGATTCGATTCACCATCCAATTATTTAAATCATCTTCACATCTCATCCAAGTAGGAATTGGATCTCCTGTTTCAGAAATAAAAGTTACCTCACCTCTGTCTGTTACTTTGTATTTCCAAACATGTTTTTTTGCTTTGTCGCTGTAGGATCCAAATTGTAGGATATATTCTAGTTTCCAACCTTTTTCTATTCTTTCAATTTTGATATCATTTCCAGCAATCGTTGGTACACCTAAATCAATTTCAACTACACCCTCGATATTATAAAATTCATTAGAAAGCGCAGCCATATTTAATGGCACTTTGCTTCGAATCGTAATCGCATCTTGCGTGCTATTCCATTGCACATGCTTACTGATGACCAAATTATATTCATCCAACAAATCATTAATTTCATCACTATCCGTTTCACTCACGCCTTGTTGTAAAGGAATTGCCCAGTCAACTGTTTTGTCAAAAATAACATTAAAATGGTCAATCGAAGGATTTGGAAAAGTATGCACATTGCACTTTGCGATAGATTGCGCGGTCTCATCATTTTTATAAACATTCACCAAAGCTTGATAAATATTTTCTACATTTCCTGGAGCAATGATGATATTCTGATAACGTAATTCTTCTTTATCTGCTTCCATCCTCAAAGCCAAACGAGCAGCATCTCTTTTGAATTTTCGTTCCAGTTTTCTTGATAATTCCGTAGCTTCTTTTTCAGCCAAAAGCCCTTTCGTCGATTGCGCAAAAATTCCTATGCTGATTAAGCAAAAGGAAAGCAACATTATGTTTTTTAAGGTTCTCATATCGCAAAATTAATTTTATTAGTTTGTTAGAGAAAATATAGTCTATTCTCTACTAGAAAATGGACAAGTCATTGCCACATTTGTGACACTTGTTTTTTACGCTTTATCGGCATAAATGATACATTGTATCGTTTGTGTTGATAAAGTGTGAATGATTAAGGTTAATTTGGATATGTTGAGGATGGTTGGTGAGTATTTTTTTTATAAAACACTCATGTATTTGTAGCGAAAAATAATGCCAGTTTTGATTATGATTGTGTTAAAAAGGAAGAAAGGGAAGTTAAATTTTTTGAAACATTCCTGATTGTCCACTCTCCTCCTCTCGTAGAGACAAGGCATACCTTGTCTCTATCTAAAATTGATAACACTTTACACCTTTCCCTCTTTTCCCTCCACCTCCTAGATTCAAACCTAAATTGAAAGGATTAACTTTCAAGGCAATATAAAAGTCAGTTGAATCAAGCTTCTTTTTTCCAAAAAAACTAGCCAGGTCATCACTACCAATGGTCAAAAATGCTAGGCGAACAGAAGTACCTAAACTCAGTTTTTGATAATTTAATAAGACAACGGGCATCGAGAATCCTAACCATCGATGTTCAAATCGAGGGGTAACTACCATTAAATTATTTCTTCGAATACTATTTTCACCCATCGGAATTCTTTGGACAAAAACACCATTGACATAAAAATATTCCATGATTTTATAATCAGCTTGGATACTAATTGCTCCTGGCAATCCCATTCTAAAATTAGAAGAAGTAAGGGAAGCTGTCGAATCAGCCAAACCAATTTTACTCAATAAATGAATTCGATCTTGATTGGAAACGGATTCGAATTGTCGGGAAGGAAAGACCACTAAAGTATCTTTATTCAAATCGTGTTCCTCAGCATTTCTACTCAATTCTATCTGTCCTAAATCCAAAAGAGAAATCCCTAATTTCCATTTGTAATGATCTTCACCCCCTTCGTAAACATAAGTGAAACCTAAGTCTACGCCTACGCCAAATCCATTACTTTGTAAGCTAGGATCTTCTCCTTCCAAGTTCGAATTGGTCACGCCATAATTTAAATGTGGACTTTGAAAGAGTATGGTGTCGCCTTGAATTTGGGCAGAAAGGACACCTCTTTTGATATTAATATAAGCTGCTTCGTAGGCATTGATAAATTTCAAATTTGCTCCAAGTCCAAAATAGCCATCGTTGGTTTCAATTTTTGCCGCATAATTTAAACCAAACTCTGACCAGATCATCGTCGAAATTTTAAAAGCATCTACGTCAATAAATTCATTAAATGGAGTGTCAGAAAAAGTAGAATAATTTAAAACGTTTGGAATATCATGACTTGAAATAGCCGATCTAACATTGGTGAAAAAACCGAATGAATGACCATTGCTTAATTTGATCATCAAAGACGGGCCCATGACATTTGCTAAAACGGAAACGTATTTTAATTTTTTATTATCATTAAAATCTGCGACCAAATCGTCGGAGCCAATGGTAGTTGAATTTTCTACATCCTGTGCAAGTATTAAATTATCACCATTTCGAATAGTATGAAGAACGTTGGTGTTTTTTACAAAACCATAATTAGTTTGAGCAGAAAAACCTGCTGAAACTAAATTCAGATCCCATCGAAAAAGACTGGTTACATTATGTGAAGGATTTAATAAACTGCCATGGATTCCAGAATAATTATCTGTTCGTAATCCAAGTTGTTCTTGAGCGTGTATGGAGAAAACTACTAAAAAAGAGCATGCAAAAGTTAAATAACGCATAAGGATTGGTATTTAGATAGGGTGGGTCTTATAACATTCTAAAAATAAATAGGGGAAATAATAAGAAATTTATGAAGGTGAGTGTTATTTCTTACAGACGAAGATAAGGCCACATTTTAGGAAGAAAAATCAGACAACCGACAATTGTTGCCCCAATTGCAGTAATCAATACAGCACCAGCAGCAACGTCTTTTGCTTTTTCAGCCAACTCATGAAAATTGGGAGAAACTAAATCAGTTAAATATTCAATCGCAGTATTCATTCCTTCCGCGCACAAAACCATAGTAATGGATAAAACTAATAAACACCATTCTGTCGAACTAACTGAAAAAAATAAACCACCTGCGATCACTAGAGATGTAAATGCTAAATGGATTTTTGCATTGGTCTCCGATAGGAAAAGTAATCGAATTCCTTTTAATGCGTATTTAAAACTTTGTAGTCGTTCAGTAATCATTGGACAACAGCAGAGGTAGTGGAGGAAATTGGGTTAAATTGAAAAGATCCTTTGATCCCTAAATGCTGGGAGGAAGAAGATTCTAAATTTTGAAAACCAATACATTTAAAATGTTCCGAAAAGAAAATATGATCTCTTGGTGATTCGAAAAAAGAACCGAAAACACTATTTCCAGCAGCAGAAGGAGAGAAGCCTCTTCGACTATCTTTCAATCCAGCTTTATCTCGGAAGTCATGAATTTCATCTGACCATTGCACTAAATTATAATCCGCTAGCGTTAAAATAGGTGCATTAATCGCACTTGCTTTTTCAGCGATTCGATTGAGTTGTTTTTTTAACCGATCATAATCTTTGGTATAAAAAGGAGGTAAAGTAGTCGAGCTGATAAAAAATAATTCTTGATCCTGACCATCAGGTTTTATGCTACCCACGATGTTAGGTAAATTTTCTACGAAAAAAGTGTCTTGATTATTGATTTTAAATTTCGAAAAAATAGCAATTCCTGGATCAAAACCAATCCTTGCGGTACAATAAGGAAATTTTTCAGCTAAAGTATCTCGAAGAAATTCATAGACCATTGGGCCAATATCAGGAATACTTAGAATACATGCTTCCGAATTTAACATGGCCTCAATTGCCCCATCAGGATCTTCATTTATATTTGAAATATTAATGAGTGCAATATTTATAATAGTTTGATTTTTAGTAGGTTGTGACTTTTTTAAATCAGGATTGATATTTAATTTTAGGTGGATCGCTAGGATGGAACAAGCGATCAGACTAGTGAACATTAGCTTGGGTTGCTTCAATATCAACAGCAATAATGCTAGTACTAAATACCCAAACATAATCTGAAGGGCAAACTCTGCTACTGATTTAAAAAAGAAATGTTGAGGAGGAAAAATACAGACTAATGCTCCTAAAATTAAGGAAGTCATCAGGATATATTGAATGTATTGATTATTTATAATCGTTTTTGTCATATTGTGAGATGTGAAGATATAGTATTTTATTCGAACGGTGAAGATATAGTATTTTATTCGAACGGTGAAGATATAGTATTTTATTCGAACGGTGAAGATATAGTATTTTATTCGAACGGTGAAGATATAGTATTTTATTCGAACGGTTTATTAGTTGATTAGTTTTGAAAACTCCCCCGATTACCCGATGAATTAATTACCCGAAAAACTAATTACAGTCTCCCTGCAACCACACAAGTCGATTTAAATTGCATCGCTTCTCTGGTTGGAGAAAAGATTTCAGCTAAAATAATATAGATCCCAATTTTTGCTTTTCGACCTTCGTCCGTAATTCCATTCCATTTGAGCGAACCTTCTTGGCCGAGCAATTCATTTTCAAAAAGCGTTTTAACCAATCGACCTTTTGCATCATAAATTTTTACAGTTGCGAGGTAGCCTTGAGTTTCAAAAGAATAATCGATCAATAAAAAATCTCTAAATCCATCCTCATCTGGCGAAAAAGTTTTTTCAGTAATGCTAAAAAAATCATTTGCAGGATTGGTTGGACGAAATTGTGAATTTTTAAAAGAGGGAGTTCCGCCACCGCTGGTGGTGGAGGCAGAATGCCAGGTGGAACTATTTTGAGTAGGTGCATCAAAACTGATTCGCTCCAATGAGATTCCTTTGGTTTTATCAATGAAGGGGAAATGAAAATCGTTACTATAATCAAAGGAATCAATCATCACCGTATCTAATCCATACGAAGTAAAAATACTCACATTTCCATCTGAGATATTGAAAGAAGGCAAGTCATTTTCTATTAAAAAATCAGGATTCTCAACGGTGTAATTTAATAAAGTGAAAAATGGTTTAGGAGTTAAAACAACATATTCTCCCGGCTTTAAAATAAGGGAAGTTTCCACGTTTTTATCTCTCCCAGAAGTTCGAGTTGTATTGGAAATAATTAAATCGACAATGTCTAAAAAATTATCAGAATTATTGTAAATTTCGACATAGTCACCTCCGCCTGAAAGTGGGTCAGCCAAGATTTCATTGATGACAAAATCACCTGGTTCGATCATCGCTCCAATCAAAAAATCAAAAGGAAAATCTTGTGGACTCATTTCAATCTCAAGTTCGTTTTTTAAATTTTCAACAGTTAAAGTATATTCAATTCCATTGCTCAACGGAGTACTTAATTCAAGGTAAATTCGAAAGGGTTCAATTGGGTCAATTTCTACATTTGTTGGAATCCCAATTCCATTGTCAATACTGTAATTGGTTGAAGATGAGCCAGTTATGTTTTCAATTGGTTGATTGAATTCTAATTCCAATTCCGTAGAACTAATCGTAATTACATTAATCAATTCAGGACTTTCAAAGTCCACAAGGAATGGAATACTCGCAGCAATGATCGAAATATCTGCCTGGTCTTTTACATTCTGAACAGCTAGAATATAGTTAGTTTGATTGGAAAATGGAGTAGCAAAAGTCAATAAAATTTTTGCTTGATTCGCCAAAGTCCAAGTGGCAGTTTGTGGATTCCCAATGATATTGTTGACAGAATAATTGGAGGTCGTAGCAGCAGTCAAACTATCCATCGCTTCATCAAATGATACTTCTAATTCAGTCAAAGAAATTGGCGTCACTTGTAAAATAGCAGCCGGTGTAACATCAGGCTGTAAAGATGTAATTGTAATGTTATCAAAGAAAAAAGCTTGGCTATTGGTGCTTGTATTTTTACATCCAAAAGCAAAAAATAAATTTCCTCCTAAGTAAGTATCATCGAAAGCAGTCGCTTCTAAGTTTAAAACATTTCCATTATCATAATTGGCAAAAATCGCCCAATCTCCAGTTTTACTTCGAGTGATTTTTACCTTTGCGATGGCAGGAGCATTTCCCAAAGCGCCTTCAGTTGCCGCAGCAATTTCGGTTTTATTCCCCGCATCAGATCGAAATAAAGTGAGTTGATCAGTTGATCCTGTTTCTCCAATTTCCAAAAAATATCCATCTACATCAGGATAATTAGTGGTCGAAGATTGCAGATATATTCGCAGGCGATTATTATTTGAAGGCGCAAAGTCCATTCTAAGGTCCATTTCCCAAACTGTGCTATCAGGGATTTCTACTGCAGTATATAAAACGGAAGTATCAGCGTTAGAAGTGTTCAATTGGAGCTCGCCGTCAGCATTGACGATAAAATTATTGAGATCACCTTGCCAAGTAGGATTGTCTGTAAAATCACCATCTGAGAAATTTTCCGAAAGCTGTCCAAAAAGTGAAATGGAAAAGATCAATAAAAATATTAAAAGAAGTATCTGTTTCATAGTCAAAAGTAGGTAACTAATTGTTTTTCGATGTATATTTGTCGTCACTTTCCAAATATTTTTTGAATATTTTTATTGAATGTAACTCTTTTAAGTAAAATCAGTTTTACTTACAAGACGTTTTTATAAAAAGTATAAAGGTTCTAACCGTAAAATAAATCAAATTTCATTTTTTAACCTATTGGAGTCAGAATTAAATCTGCCATTCCCAAATCAAATTAAAAATTATGAAAATTGCAGTTGTAGGTGTAACAGGTTTAGTTGGCACCGTGATGTGTGAAGTATTGGAAGAGCAAAAATTTCCAATTACAGAATTTTTACCAGTTGCTTCGGCTCGATCGGTTGGGAAAACCGTTAGTTTTCACGGCAAAGATCATACGGTGATTAGTATGGAAGCAGCAGTTGAAGCTCGTCCTGACATTGCTATTTTTTCTGCGGGAGGAAGTGTTTCATTAGAATGGGCGCCTCGATTTGCAGAAGTTGGAACGACAGTAATTGACAATTCTTCTGCTTGGAGAATGGATTCAAATAAAAAGTTGATTGTTCCTGAAATCAATGCGGATGAATTAACTGAAAACGATAAAATTATCGCCAACCCAAATTGCTCCACCATTCAAATGGTCGTGGCACTTGCTCCATTGCATAAAAAATATGGGATGAAACGTTTGGTGATTTCAACGTATCAATCTATCACCGGAACAGGGGTCAAAGCGGTGAATCAATATGAAGCTGAAAAGGAAGGGAAAGTACCAGCAGAGATGGCTTATGATTATCAAATTTTAGATAACTGTATTCCACATTGCGATGTTTTTTTGGAAAATGATTACACCAAAGAGGAAATGAAATTGGTTAATGAAACCATGAAAATTTTTAGTGATGATAGTTTGAGGATTACTGCAACGGCAGTTCGAGTGCCAGTTCAAGGAGGACATTCTGAATGTATCAATGTGGAATTTCACCATGATTTTGAAATCAAAGAAGTTCGAAAAATATTAAATGAAGCGCCAGGGATAATCGTTCAAGACGACGTAGCAAATAATAAATATCCGATGCCGTTGTTTTCCAAAAATAAAAATGAAGTATTTGTGGGAAGATTGCGAAGAGATGCATCGGCAGATAATGCATTAAATATGTGGGTAGTGGCAGATAACCTTCGAAAAGGGGCTGCAACTAATGCTGTTCAAATTGCGCAATATTTAGTTGCAAACAATTTGGTGGGCGTAACGGTTTAGAGAAAAAGGAATATCGAATATCGAATATCAAATACTTGTTCGATGTTCAAATCAAACATTCTCAAGTGGCAAATAAACAACCATAAATAATTTGCCCTTTATCCCGTATTTTTATAATTTTAGAGAAAATAAAAAACAAGACGAAAAAACGAGAACCACCAGCCCTAAATTTTTAGGTGTAAAAATTTATCAAGACGTTTAAATTAAGATTTTAAAAATAGAGTTTATGCAAAGATTAAATGTAAGTGCAGAGACCGTCAAACGTTGACCATATACATCGTTAATCGAATGAATTCTAATTACTACAGTATATTTTTTGTAAACATTTATCTACAGTAACATGAAGACCAAACTAGTACTATGGGGCAAAAATGCCCAAGATGAAAGGGTTTTGATCGCCTTGCAACTTCGACCACAAGAGAACAAAGTTGATTTATGGACATTTCCCGAAAATATTGCTACCGAGGATTTTTCTCAAAAAATGCTCAACGAGTGGCGTAATGGAACCCAGGTTGATTTTCCTGAAGGTTCCACTCATTCCGAAAAAGAACTTTCTATTACCGAAAGTCTCTTACCCGAAGATTTAAAAGTAGAAAGAGGAGACTTAATTCAGCGCGCTCAAACCGAGTGGCACTTTATGGTTTTATCTTCGAAATTAAATGAAACTTACCAAACAGAACTCCAAGAGATTAAAGATAAAGTAGCTCAGTTAAATAGTTACAGCGGAGATGTATGGGAAGAATTGAAAGGTTTTTGGGCGAAAGTTCAGACCCAAGTTCGCGAGCGTAATTTGTTCCGAGAGCATGCTAATAACTTGCGAGACGGCACGAATGAGTTGTTTGGAAAAATGAAAGAACTTCGGAAATCTTTAGATAAAGAATTTCAATCAAATTCTGAAGAACACATGACTACGTTCAAAACAGGACTTGCTGAAATCAAAGAGAGATTAGAAAAAGGATTGAATTTGAATGGCATTTTTGAAGACTTGAAAAAAATGCAACGAGAATTCAAAGACACTAGATTATCTCGAGATCATCGATCTACCATCTGGGAACAATTAGATGGTTTGTTTAAAGAAGTAAAAGATAAAAGATACGGCGGCGATTCCAATTCTAATGCTGGCAATTCCACTCCTTCTGAAAGATTGAAAAGAAGGTACGATGGTTTGATGTCTGCTTTGGGAAAAATGGAACAATCGATCAATCGTGATAAACGAGAGTTGGATTTTCAAGATAGAAAAGCTGGCGAAAGTGGTGGACAATTGGAAGCTCAATTGCGGGAAGCTAAAATCATGATGGTCAAAGAGCGAATTCGTTCAAAAGAAGAAAAGTTGAACGAAATGTTGCAGACCAAAACGGAGTTAGAAAAGCGGATTGAAGTTCAAACTGAAAAAGATACTCGTCGTGCCGAACAAGATAAAGTGCGAGAAGCCAAAGCAGCAGCTGCTCAAAAGATTAAAGCAAAGATCAAAGCAGATGAAGTTGCTCGAGCAGGTGATAATGAAAAGTTGAAGGAAGCTGCCGATAAATTACAAGGCAAAAAAGAAGCGCCCAAAGAAGAATCTATCGTTGGACAAATTACCACCGAAATTGAAGAGACTTTGGAAGATATGGTAGATACAGTTAAAGCTATTGCTCACGTAGTTAGCGAAAAAATTGATGAGGCAGTTGAAAATTTCAACGCTCCTGAAGCTCCTAAACCTGCTGCAACTCCTGAGGAGAAAACAGCAGAAGCACCTGCTGCTGAACCTGCCAAAGCTGCTGACGTAACCACTCCTAGCGAAGAAGAAGAGTAGTTTTATTTGGGGCGAAGACTTCGAGTCATCTCCTAAATTATTAAATGCTTAATCAAAAGAAAGGGATAAAAATTCAATCGAATTTTTATCCCTTCTTTTTTTATAAAGTTTGAAAATTTCAATGATGAAATTTATCAGATCAAATATTACCAGCTCTTCGCAATATTTACACGTATTCCTGTTCCTCCTGGATCTTCCATGCACTCTGGATTTAATTTATCAAAAAGATATTTACATGCTGCAATTCTTTCGTCGGCATCATCAAGTGCTGCATATTCAAATCCACACACATAATCATTAACATTCTCTTTGATTTGTGGATGATTTTTTTCGTCCAAATGCGCGACCATCGACTCATGTAAATTTTCGCTGTTGCCCACATAAAAGCAATCCCATTTTTCATTTTCCATTTGAACATACAACATGTAAATTCCAGAAATTGCGGGAACTTTGTTTTTGATATACCGCTCTCTGTACGGCATGTTAAATTTTGACCAATTTAAGTACATAGTGTTTTCAGTTTTTGAAATAGATAAGTATTATGCATATCGTTTTGTAGATCATCCCAAAGATAATGATTTGGAGTACCGACACTTGGAAAATCCGACTTTTTTGATAAGGGTTTACGCAACGGTTCTTTTTTGCCGAGAACGGCACACGTATTTTTTTTTTTATCATTTCAAAAATGATTATACCGTATTTTTGACTCAAATTATGGTAGGTTACCTTTTTCTTTTATACTTAAATTTGAAAATGTTTTGCTAAAATAGCCTCCAAGAATTCCTGATCAATTGCATCAAAAGAATTTTTAATCGTACTGTCCACATCAAAAACAGCGATTAAATTTTTATTTTTATCAAAAACTGGAACAACAATTTCAGATTGAGAATTAGGGTCGCAAGCAATGTGTGCGGTTCCTTGATCGAGAGCATAAACATCGTGAACAACTTGCGTCTTTTCCTCTCTCGCTGCACGTCCACAAACTCCCCTCGAAAAGTCAATATGCAAACATCCCAAAGTTCCTTGATAAGGCCCGATACTCAATTTCCCATCATTGACGAGATAAAAACCTACCCAATAATAATAAGGTAAATAGGTTTTTAAAATACAATTGATGGTGACCATCTTGAGAATTACATTAGATTCTCCGGTCAAGTTGGCGTCAATTCCTAAAAGGGCTTGTTGGTAAGCAGTCCGTTTTTTATCAGTTGCTAGATTAATGGAAGGCTTGATAAAGTAGGGCATTTCTTGTGCTGCGCTCATTCGAGAAAAAAAGATTAATAACTTTTTAGTAGCAATTTGCACGTGTAAGTTGCGACTAATAAGTTAAATTGAAAAAATTAAAATAATTAAATCGGATCGAAAAATAGGTTTTAAAATCTTAAAAAGCAATTCGAATTTTTGACCAATTTTTTATTTCAATAACTCAATTCATCTTTCGTTTAAAATTCATCAGGACATTGGATGTTTTTCACAGAAATAGATTCCAACTGAAAATCATCTAATTGAATTTCCCATGCTTTGATGATATTTTTTCTACGACTAGATTGACCTTTACTTTCAAAAATTGCTAAAAATGGAATATCGTCATACTCTTCTTTTGAGCAAAAACTAGTGGTCAAGAATTGGTTATTTTTTAATGTAATTTTGATCAAATCTAACTTCCGAAAGTTGGCTTCTCCATTTGGTAAGTGTCTAATTTCCTCTAGAATAATTATTTTTTCTTGCGGATTTTTAGCGTGAAAATAAGTTCCTATAGAATGTTTTTTTCCTAATAAAATACCATTCTCTTCTTCGTAACTTTCAAATTCTTTTAATTCATTTATCTCAGAATACCAATCATCAGAAACTGAGTAGGGTGAAAAATTAATTCCAGCTTGAACAATTTTCACAGACATGTCTTCATCAAAAAAAGGATCAGAATTGGATAATTGAGATTGACATGATGCAAGAAAAGCAAGTGCAAATAATAGGGTTAGATTTTTCATTAGGGTAGTTTTTTTCATGATCTAAAGGCTCATATTCACTCACCGACATACCTTTCTAATCTCTAATTCATAAAACGTAAACCTCCTTTTTTTAAAATACCCGATTTAGGGTATAAAATTTAAATTCAAATATTGACCAAAATAAATATTGAAAAAGTAATAAAAGAGGTACGATTTTTAATTTTTAATTTTTGATTTTGATTTTGATTTTGATTGTCATTTCGAGTTGAAAAGTTGGTTATATTTACACTTCCAAAAAAAGGAAAAACCTAAATATGCCATCCATTTCTTCAAGATCAGATTTAGAACTTATAGCAGCCATCAAGGCCGAGGATCAAAAAGCTTATCGAGCGCTTTTTGATAGATATTACAAATATTTGTTGGTCACGGCCTATGCTTATGTAAAGGATGAAAATACGATCCGAGATTTGACCCAAGACGTTTTTTTTGAAATCTGGAGAAAGCGTAACTCCTTGAATATCAACAATGTAAAAGCATATTTGCGACGTTCGGTCATCAACAAAGCACTCAATTATATTAAAGCACAACGCCTGAATTTCGAAGATTCTAATGAAAATTTTGATGTACCCGATCGAGCAAGAGTCCAAGAAGAAATGGAAGCTTCTCAATTGCAAAATGTAATCAATAAAGCAATTGAAGGTTTGCCAGATCGATGCCGAATCATTTTTGTCATGCGTAGAATGGAAGAATTATCGTTGAAAGAAATTGCAGCGAAATTGGACATTTCACCTAAGACGGTCGAGAACCAATTGACCAAGGCGATTAAGATTTTGAGAGTAGCGGTGGAACCATATGTTTCGGGTGGATTATTTATTTATTTTTTATTGGGGATTTTTTAAAAAAAATAAAATTAAATAGGGGAAATCCCACCTAAGGTTGTCTAAGTGTTGAGTCAAAGTCAACTAATCAAAAAGAGGAGAACAATGGTTGAAGTTTCAAACATCGTTTTTTTACTTTTACGAACCAATATTTCTAATGGAAAAAGAATTTTACATAGATTTAATTTATAAGTCCTTCTCTGGTGATCTCTCCAATGCAGAGCAAAGTCAGTTGGATAATTGGTTGAGTGAATCTGAGGTGAATCGAAAGGAAGCTGATACTGTGAAAAAAACATGGCAGCTCAGCGCTAATTTTTCCAAAGACCTTGAAGTAAATTTAGATGCGGAATTTGCTCAACTGCAAAATCGAATCGATGCGGATGAAAAAGTAAATGCCAAAGAAGCCATTGTCAAAACAATGCCGACTGCTCGAAAAAAATCTTGGTGGAAACCATTAAGTGTAGCTGCTGCGGTTTTACTTTTGGTGGGTGCGTTTTTTATTTTAAATCAAAATCCAGTAGCAGTTGAGATGCTCGCAATGGAAACCTTTGAAGGAGAAAAAAAAGAAGTGGCACTAGCCGATGGATCGAAAGTTTGGTTAAATGAAAATTCAAAATTGACTTATCCAGATGCGATGAACGGCGAGGAACGAAGAGTTACTTTGACCGGAGAAGCATTTTTTGACATCACAAAAAATCCATCGAAACCATTTATCATTGACACGAGAGATGCGGAAGTGAAAGTTCTGGGAACGTCATTTGAAGTGCGTGCGATGGACGATGAAATCAGAACAGAAGTAGTCGTAAAAACGGGAAGAGTTGCTTTGGGAAAAAA
>Ga0209712_10001157_pt1 | contig 22613 bp, 16 predicted proteins | sample ArcOceMetagenome_FD_187443 | JGI IMG/M metagenome (GOLD analysis project Ga0209712, IMG submission 187443) | Marine eukaryotic phytoplankton communities from Arctic Ocean - Arctic Ocean - Greenland ARC118M Metagenome (SPAdes) (version 2) | ecosystem: Environmental > Aquatic > Marine > Oceanic...
AGGGGGTACAATTCGGCAGCCGACATCCCTTTCAATATTAGAAAGGAGAACAGCTCTCTAGGCAAAGGGATAACTCCCTCACTTTCTAACGATTGATGAGGGACCCCGAGTCACAAGAGGGCGCACACAGCAGCCATCCTACAAATAAGTTGTGATGAGCACCGTAACCCCGGGCGTCTGCGTGTAAGTGTGTACCATAAAAGTCAAGAGGGTCTAACGGGCGTCCCCATGGATCTGTGCTACAGACAAGGGACTAGAACCGTCGGCGGTGCATACTCATGCTCACATCTCAATGTAACACAGCGGCAGTCCTCGCATTTCCTATCCCCGTAAAAAGAGATAGATGCAACCAACTCAAAACGGCTAATGTTAGAGCTCACCATGCGATCACCGTAATAGAAAATTAACTTAACCTTAACCTTAACCTATGGCCTGATCTGGCACAACTCATTCCCAGTGTATGCCAAGTGGTGTTCTAATCACTCCTGGCTCTTCCATGTTTGACAATTCAATAACGATCATGAAATATCGATTAATATTGGTCATGCGACTCTGAAGCCAAAAAGATTGCACGACAGAACAATTATGGATGTCGTTCAGGAGTTCTGTGACTCCAAATCGGAGCTGCAAGCCATAAATCGTGTACGCATGATGCATGGAGTGGTGTCACTAAGCGACATCTGCACTGCAGATGGAACACGCCTTGACAATGTATTTCTCAGCAGAGCCCAGTTTGGAAGCAGCCGTAATGATTTTCTGTGGCCTGACAAACACCACATCTCTCTGGCCGATTACACAACATGGAGCAAAGCAATGGAGTTTATCTTCATAGGAACAAATCAAAAACTGACCACACCTCTAGGGACATGGTTGGTAAACTGTGACAGACAATGGTTAGGCGAGTGGGATTGGTTTGTCACCTTCGATAGAGAGTCCCTCTACTTTTGTGCTTCTGACACAGAGTGGTATGAGTACTCAAGACAAGGATGATCTCATCGAGCATATGCTCACCAACGGATTGGCCTTCCTGCTGCCCCAGTAGACAACGTAGTCAGAGCAATAGTCACTTGGGACAAACATGCCATCATTCTTGACAGTGTCTCACATCCACTCAATTTCTGACCGGCCAGCAATGATTCGATTCGCATTGCAGGAAAAGATTTGGCTTCTCCTACGATTAAGTGGATTGCTACGCATTTGTTTTCTTCGGCAAGTATTGATCAAGTGCTTTCCGACGTGTTGGCAGGAAAGGCAGTCGCAGTCATCGATGGCTCCTATTTTGAATAGTATTCTACAGCGGCAGCGGCATGGATTATCACATCAGCAGATGGACAGGAATGGATTGAAGGAGGTGGCATCGTTCCAGGAGCAATCTAAGATATGAATTCGTATCAAGCAGAACTTGAAGGCCTTTTGGGTATTGCTGTGGGTTTCCAATGCTTAGGAGCAACATACACTCGTGATATGGCGGCCACCAATGTGGTGGCGTGTGATAACATTCGAGCATTAGAGAAGACGATTGTCGAACGGCATAAAGTCAAAGGATCGTGGAAAAGTGTGGACCTCATCACCCAGCTGCTTGACATTTGGAGTGAACTGCTTTTCCAGCCGATGGTGAAGCATGTGTATGGTCATCGGTAAAGGAGTCGGCCCACTAACATTCTTGGAACATCTCAATGTTCAAATGGATTCAGTTGCCGAGTCCATTGCATTGAGGAACTTGGGACAATCGTAGCAGATTCCACAACCATTGAGTCTGGGGTATGGCACGATTTCCGTAGGAGGGATATTAATGGTTTCTAGAGTCCAACAAGCACTGTGCGATGCTATCCATCATAATAGGCTGGTTGAGTACCTTGCGGATAGATGTGACCTGAACGAAGATGTCCTCTGTTACAAGGTGTGCTGGACCAGCATTGCTCAGGCTAGGAAACAAGCAACCTTCACCCAGAGGAAATTCATTACAAAATGGATTAGTGGAGACACCCCTTCTGGAGTTGAAATGCACTGTAGGCAACAACGAGATTGTCCTAACTGCCCAATCTATATGACGGAGGATGAGTCTCTTGTCCATATCCTCACTTGCTCAGATTCTAGAAGTGTTGACCTAAGGGCAACCCTCCTCCTGGAACTACACGAGTGGTTAATTGCTGAATTGACATGTCCGTGGATCAGGGAATTCTTATTTTATGGGCTACAGTCTTGGTTCGATGACCCAGAAGGTCATGAACCTGGATTGAACTGGCACGAAACATTCGCCCCATCGGTTCAAGCCCAACTATCCCTTGGCTGGTAAGCCATCCTTTTTGGATTCTTTCATGACTCGGTGGTGCAACTACAACACCGCTTTTATAAATCAGAAAATTCCAGAAAAACTGGCATTTCGTGGGCACGCAAGGTTACGCTCAAGTTGTGGAACATTGTGTATCAAATATGGATACATCGCAATTCTATTCTGCACGAAACTGAGGCCATCCATCAAGTCAGCGGCTTAGCCAAGCTACAGAAAGCTATCACAACCGAACATACTCGAGGACCTGGCCACCTACATCGTGTTTACAACAGTTACTTCTCCACTCCTTTACAGTCCATCCTCAACAGCACCATCAACAACCAGAAACAATGGTTCCACGTCATCCAAATAGCTCGAGAATCCACTGATCTTTTCGCATATGATGAATTCGCCACAAACCCATCTCTCCGTGCCTGGGTTGGACTCCCTCCTCTCCCAGACATCTAATTTCCTCTTGACACACCTGTGTCTTCAGACATCTCAGCAGGGACTGACTTACAGTCCATCCTTGCCTACGTTGTCTTGTGCTTGGCCTGCAAAGAGATTCCTCAGAGTCTCTAGTAGGTACAACACCCTCTCTTCATGACTGAGTTGACCTTACAAATCTTTCAGACATTCTATATTTTCTGACACCACCGTGTCATTGGACATCTCATCAAGGAGATGACTTCGGGTCCCTCCTTGCTTGAGATTTCTTTGCGCTCGACCTGAACAGGGACTTTTCAGAGTCATCGTTATTAGTACCCTGTACTTACAGGCAAGGCCTGGTTTCATTACCGTGAAAGCCTTTTGGCTAGAAACTCTACCTTTTCTCTATGAGTTCGCTCTCTGAGTTTTTTTATCGGTAGTATAAGTTATCTAAATCTATGAGTTATTATTATTTGCAAGAAAGAAGACACAGGTGGCGTCAGATGATTCTGAGGATGATGATTGTGAATTTGTGGAAGAGTGGCCAAAGAAGAAGATTCAAAACAAGAAGCGCAAACCTTTCGCTGATCTTTCAAATCACAACCATGGGCGTGCGTCATCACAATCCTCGTCCCTTGCCTCTAGGCAATCAGAGCTGGACGCGCAGTGCATGCACTATCTCCAATATAATCAATTTTCTTGTTTGTTATCTATGCGGAGAGGGGGAGCTGCCTTGAATGTCCCCAATGGTATGCTTGTCTATTTAAAAATATAAATATTTGTATTCTATGCTGTACTGCAGTTGTAGTGTTCGTTCCAATACGAAAGATTATACAATCGCCCTTCGATGTTTGATCAAAGGATCCTCACCACGAAGAGTCCTCTCGCACTTCTATCTGTTGTTGTCATCTCTCTTGTCTCCAAGCGTTCTTGGGCAATGTGCTAACAGACGGACTAGAGCGGACACAATGAAAAAGATTGTAAAAGCCAAGAATGGATTGAGTGGAGAAGAAATAGAGTAAGTACACATGCAGGATATTGATTTTTTTAATAATCCATACCAAACACTCTATTAAAATTGATTGGCAATCCTCTAACATACGATCCATTCTTCCTCTGAGTTGCTTCTTGACCGATGGTCGAAAGAGTTGCTTCTTGATCGATGGCCACTTGTGGCATTTATCATATCCTCTTCCTGTTGCATCAATTCCTCTCATCCTTCACCAAGACTATCAGTATCATCTCTCAAATCCTCATCCATACTACTATCATCGCCAAAAGTCTAACCATAATTCTTCAAAAGATCTTCAAACCCTCCCCGCTGCTTTCTCTTCGTTTCTTGACCACCACCGCTGGAAGAACTCGTTCTTGTTTCCACACTTGCATTTCCTGCAGCTTCATCATCAATTGGATCACCATCACTGTGATATACGGTAAGAACCTCTGTCTGATTTAAGCTTCGATTTAAAACTAGTACAACAAAATTAGTCCTGCCTCCTTGTCGTCACTCTCTTGGCATCCTTGCCGAATTGTATAATTCATCTCATCAGGGTTGCTGTATTCTTGTGCTCCTTCATATTCCCATGTGTCCCAGTCACACTCATTCTGCAATGTCATACCCATATGATATTACTATTCACTGTCAGTATCGTATGTATCATCTGGACATCCATTATCTCTTACCCATTGGAGGCAGGAGAGATGTCAATTTTCAGCAGCCGTATCACACGTTTCACGATCCCAATCACACACGTTATCTATTATCGTCCATTGGAGGATATGGAGGTGGCCATATCGAGCGCCACAGAACAAGTACGACTATCCCAGGGACACCCGTTATTTTTCGCCCATTGGAATTGGAGACAGGAGAGATGCCAATTTTCAGCAGCAGCATAACACATTTCACGATCCCAATCACACACATCATCTATTATCGCTCATTGGAGGATATGGAGGTGGCCATATCGAGCGCCACAGACCAGGTATGAAGCGTCGTCCTCGTCGTGTGCTGGTTGCCAAGTGCTGTTATTTGTGGTCTGTAGGTGGATTCAGTAAGCTCAAATAGGCAGTTTTAGTGATTGATACAAACATGTTTCGATTTTATGCCACAGTTTAACGGGATTAACGGTTTAGGAATCAACAGGAACACCCGCACAGATACAAGACTGGAATGAAAGCTGTTAGAAGCCAAATGAACTTCAAATGAAAGGAAATCATCGAAGGAACATCAAATCGACGATTGACTCCAGCTGCAAGAATGGAATATCCACTCATCCTTTGGAAACGAAAGCAATCGTAGCATTCGTAGCAATCGTAGCAATCGCAGCAATCACAACGTACACATCTACATACACATCTACTCACACTGTACTACTAAATATGAACGTATTCGACAGGGATATATTACTATTTGAGGGAAGAAGGTAAGCAATTTCATCATATACTCCATTTGCTCCCATTTCTGTCGTCTTCTGTCGTCTTACTCACTTGTCTTCCTTCCTCGTCGTATCATTACACAGCTTTCTCCGTCATCCTGGCAATAGAGCATTTCATACACTTGTTGAAAGCCACAGAGAACAATATTATCAAAGCCATCCTTCCAAAAAAGCAAAAAGTGCTGTAGCTAAATCTATTCTCGCACAGTTGAGGAGTGGGGGTGCAAGGTTTATGAAACATAATGACGAGAAAGGCACTTGGCGCGAGATCCCATGCAAAGAAGAAAATGAAGAGGAGTTGAGAATTATTCGCAAGGCTTTGAGGAAGCGTAAAGTCCACGTAGACATGCTAATTCTATTGCAACCGGCAAAGTCGAGAACTAGGTTGCGCTCGAGAAAACATTGACCTCACGAAGATGCTCCAGAATGATGAAATTGTTCTTTTAATAAATAATGTAATTTTTTATTGTTTGAAAACAGTCTAGAATTATTGTATTCTATCATATTCAATAGTGCCATGATCCATGATTGTTTCTTCAAATATACTGCAGTACACTGAATCACAGCACCCAATCGCATGCAGCATCGGCCAAAATCAATATCATCACAGTGCAGTACCGTATAGGAATAAATACGTTCATCTATCCTTGTGTGTGTCTCCTAGTACTGCACTGCGTGACACGATGCTAACTAATACAGCATGCGACTTAATCCTCATCAGGATCAGCAGGATTGGCATAACTGACAATGAGCCATGCAATCACAGTCGCAATCGAGAAAGCTGCCAAAATAGGAACTAAAAGAATAATGGGGGATCCCAAAAGTCCGCCCAATACCTGTGACAATGCAGTGGTGGGGTCAATGGTTGCAGCTGCAACTGTATTGGATGAAGACTCCAAGAATTGAAATTGAGATGTTGAAAATTCCATTGGCATAGCATTCATATCCATTGGCATCATGTTAAGAGGAGATTGAGATTTCATCATGGCGCTGGTGCTGGTGCTGGTGATGATGGTAGGTGCAAAGGCAAGAGCTTGTACCATGGCGAATGCCATTAATATTAGGGAAAGGAATCTGGACATTTCTTTCGTCTGTTTTTCTAATAGAGTTCTATGGTGCAGTAGTAAGAAGCTAGACTGCTTGATATATTGATTTGTGTAGGAAATGGAACTGGAAATGGAAGCAAAGTGATGGAAAGTAGAATGCAAAAGATATCAGTGGTGGAACGAATAGATGACGAAAATCCAAAAAGACGCACCTTCCACAACACAACAACAAGGAGGGTAAGATTCAAGAGATATGATTTGCATCAGCCCCCTCATTTGGCTATTTTAATGGATTAGCGACGATGAAAATGTCGTCACAAAATCAAAAACACCACTCCTATCATCGTATCATCGTATTTCTCTTCTAGACATTCACTGTTGATAGAGATTGCCATTCTTCCCTTTCATTCAACCCGCAAATGGATTACGAAATTCCACAGTCGCAGCCGCTCGTACATCACACAAATCGAAGTTCACCCACTAGGTCAATTTCCTCAATTTCGCCGTCTAGAACACGGCCACAGACATTGACGCGTAGACAGGATCGATCACAGCAATTAAACAACATTAAAATCACACATCTGCTCATCCCCCTATCGATCATTCTCATATCCTTGCACTCTTACTTCTTTTGGATTTCAACTGATCCCAATCGTCAAGAATCAGAGGCCACTAGCATTGATCACGAGTGGGTGGATAGTATGATGCAGAACATTGATGACAATCGCATGCAGGCCTTTGAACAAGCTGTTCTCCTCAAAGAATACGATGTCTGCATTGTGGGAGCGGGATTATCGGGATCCGTCCTTGCAGAACGATTTGCCAATGATCTCCACAAGAAAGTCCTCATCATTGACAAGCGAGAACATATTGGTGGCAATTGCTATGATTACATGGACGAAGAAACAGGAATCCGAGTGAACAAGTATGGAGCGCACCTTTTCCATACCAATAGTGAAAGGGTATGGAACTACGTGCATTATTTCTCAAAGTGGACGCCGTATGAACATAAAGTATTGGGATATGTGAATGGGACACATGTGCCGATCCCTGTCAACATTGATACCGTGAATAAACTCTTTCATGAAAACATTCAGAACTCGCAAGAGATGGATCAATGGTTGGAAAAGGAACAGGTAAAGTATGACCACGAACCTGTGAATTCAGAAGAAATGTCCATGAGTAGAGTGGGAAAACGGTTGTATGAACTCATTTTCAAGGGGTATACTTATAAACAGTGGGCGCGTTATCCAAGTGAGTTGGGACCGGAAGTGACTGCGAGAATTCCCGTTCGCAACGATTGGGATGATAGATACTTTCCAAAGGATAAATATCAGGCATTGCCCAGTGATGGATATACAAGGATGTTTGAGAATATGATCTTGAACCATTCCAACATTGATGTCTTTACTGGTATCGATTATTTTCAAGTTCGAGACAAGATCAAATGTGGGCAAATGTAAGTACAATTCGAACATGCAAGCGTCAAGCATGAAATTGAGGAAATGGACTTTTTTGAAGCAATGAATGGCTGGCTAACATTCTCGTTCCCCATTTTTGTATGATGCAAAGAGTCTATACTGGCCCCATCGATGCATATTACTCAAAGCAAGGATGGCCGGCATTGGAATATAGATCACTGGATTTTGAGCGAAAGGTTGCACTCAATACTAAGTTCTTTCAGCCGAACTCGGTAGTGAATCATCCAAGCAGCGAAAACGACTTTACAAGAATTGTAGAATACAAACACTTTTTGAACCAAGCATCTCCGCATACTGTGTATTACGTGGAACGATCAACAGATGGAGGCGAGCCATATTATCCAGTTCCCAACAAACGGAATAAGGATCTTTTTGCAAAGTACCAGAATATGGCAGATAATGAAGATGGTGTTCATTTTGTTGGAAGGTTGGCAAACTACAAGTATTTCAACATGGATGAAGCGATATTAAACGCACTCGAATTGTTTGATAAGATTTCATCCACATCAACATCAAGTGAAAGCTGATGATAAGTTTCTTAAAGAAGCGACTAAGAATTCGGAAAGTAATTCTTTTCACGTAGTACTATAATATTCTCTATGTGGTAGTGTACTGCATTTATATGTATTCTCCTTTCAACGTTTCGAGAGAGACATCATCTCAACCGAGTTTGATGCATTGGTGTTGCATATGTAAGCAAAATCAGGCAACCATGGATAGTGAATGGTTCTCGAGTTTCGGCATACAATCATTAGTTTATTCCCACATGAACATTAGCATGGATATAACCATAACCGGATTAGATGGGAAGTCCTCCCATTGCAGGTCCGAATACATTCTCACCAGTTTTCTTCTCTCCTAGTCCAAGAATTCCTTGGCACCTCAAATCAGAAAAGGCATCTGCAAGACGGGCTACAGTTTGAAGCTCTCCTGCACGCATACATTCACGAGGCTAAAAGGGGGTATGGAGAAAATTAATTAGTCAACAAATTGGTGAGAGATTTTGAGATTGATAATAACAAAAGACGGAATATTGTGCTTACATCATAATATTTCTTGTTTGGCTTTGTGGGTCCTTCAGGATTTCCAATTTGTCCCTGGAGATAATCATGGTACTTCACTTCAAAGTTCTTGATTCCTTCCCAGTAACTCCACTGGGTATCAGTATCAATGTTCATCTTAACAACTCCATATCCAAGTGACTTGCGGATATCACTGATATCAGATCCACTTCCTCCATGGAACACAAACATAACAGGCTTCTTGTCCTCTGGTGCTTTGTCTCCAAGCTTCTCAGAAATGTATGCCTGTGCTCTATTGAGAATTTCTGGCTCAAGCTTAACATTTCCAGGACTGTAAACTCCGTGAACATTTCCGAAAGCAGCAGCTACGGTGAACATGGGTGAAATTGGCATAAGTGCTTCGTAGACCTGGTAAATCTCTTCAGGCTTTGAGTAAAGGTCCTCCAAGGGAACATCGGTGTTATCGACTCCGTCCTCTTCTCCTCCGGTGATTCCAAGCTCCATCTCCAAAAGGATTCCGATTTTAGACATGCGGGAAAGGTAATCCTTGCAAATTTCGATATTTTCCTCAATTGGCTCTTCGGAAAGATCAATCATGTGAGAAGAAAAAAGAGGCTCGCCATGTTTCTCGTAGTAACGTTCAGATGCAGAAACAAGTCCATCAATCCATGGAAGAAGTTTCTTAGCACAGTGATCAGTGTGGAGAATGACAGGTACCCCATACTGTTCAGCAAGGGTACGGACGTGGAATGCACCAGAGATAGCTCCCGCAATAGCTGCTTGATAGTTGGAGTTATCAAGATCCTTTCCAGCATAGAACTAATAGAAGAGAAGTCAGATGATGTGATGGAGAAGGAGACGAAAGATACACGATATTCTAATTCACTTGTACATACCTGTGATCCACCAGACGAAAACTGAATAATGACGGGAGCATCATTCTTACGTGCGGCCTCAAGACAAGCATTAATTCCAGAAGAAGAGACGCAGTTTACAGCAGGGATAGCGTATCCTGCAAACGAAAGAAGGAGGTAGGTTAGAATTGCTTCGTTCGTATAAAAAAGGAGGTGCGCATAAAGATCGCGAAAACTAAATTCCGATCGAGAAAGGTTTCTTAAAGTTGAAAGAGGTCCCTCTTCCTGAGAGAAAATAGACCCATTTCATGGCCCCATCATTTGCAACAAAGAAAAAACTGCCGATGCTGCCAGTACAGCTCAACACCAGTTCACATCATTAGTAGATCCATGCCCTGGGTGAAGTACTGTAACCTGGTAGTGTATCTTCAAAAACATTGGTGACACAAGAACGAACGTACCATTTGCCTTAGCGTGTTCCAATAGATCTACCTGTGCCTGACCAGAAAGAACACCGGGTTTAACACTGGCAGGAAGGTCGGCATAGCCGCCTACAGCACACTCGTCTTCACAAGGAATATCGAGTTCATCAGACATGGACATTTTTAAAGCAGATGCAGCCTTGACAGAAACATCGCTGTTTCTGGTGAAAGCAACAGGTGCCTGAGTGCGAGGGGACACAAAGGCAGAAGCAGTTATAGTTCCTGCAATGAACGCGCTGAAGATGGATGCTGCAATCTTCATATTGAATATTTGTTGAATGATATGAAGGTGAATGAATGCAAAGGGTTCTGGGTGGTAGGTATTTGCTTGAATATCGAATTTGCACCGAAAACAGGGGTGACATCCTCCTTCAAGATACTCGTCCTCTCGTACCTCACTCTTTCTTGATGCTTATACGTCAGTCAGCATTCGCGCCACGCCCTCCCGCCAAAAGAGTGAGTTTTTTTGTGTTGACCGGTGATGACAGGAAAAAAGCATTGTTCAGCAGTACTACAAGCAGTACTACCGGTACTTGTGTCGGTTCAATACTACAGTATTTACGCTGATGGTAGCGAATGAAAACAATATAAAATCATCTTGAGGAATTTGTCAGAATTTTTATTAAGAAATTCTTTATTAAGAGTTCAAAGTTCAAAGTTCCAAAAGTACAGAATTCTTTCTCTCCTTGGAATCATTTTCAATTTGTCCTCTACGAAAAGTGATACTGGGTTGGATCGTAGTATAATTGACTGTTGGGGTTAGGATCAAACGGCGGAAACTGGTCAAACGCTGCAGGATGAACTCCTATGGGTGGGAGCTGATTGTGAGCAAAGTTCATTTCGTGGTGTGAAGCTGTAAGAGCAGCATTCTGAGCTTGTATTTCCTCTTCCATCTCTTTTTCCCTAACTGCCTCTTCCTCCTTCATGCTCTTGTATGCTACCGTCTCTTGATCAAAACGAATTTTATCGTTGGAGGCTAAATCTTCGTATTTTTTCTTTTCCTCTGCGCTAAGAGCCCTCCAGCGTTGGCCCATGATTGTTCCGATTTCTGTGAATTTTGTTTTGGGGTCTTCTTTCAAAATTTGTGGACGCATGTCAAATGTGAAGTAGACTAAAGTGAAAGAGGTGCGGATGAGATTTTTACTATACGATACAATATAATATCAAAGCGCGCTTACCAAACGATCCACGAGCTCTCTTCGGTGCATTAGGATCTCTGACTAACTTTGGTTTCTTTGACAGGGGTCTATCTTCTATCAATCTGCCTTGAGCATCGTGACCAGGTGGCGACACATACTGGCTCATCTCATTGTCGTACCGCTCCTTATCGAGTCGAGCGCGCTCTTCCCATTGAGCCCTCTCTTCCGGAATGAGAGATTTGTACATGTGTGAAGTATACTTGGAGAGCTGTCCAAATGTCATACCGGGATTATCGGCCTTGAAAGAGTCGCGCAGAGCATTTTGATACAATAGGTATGAACTGAAGTTCTTCTTAGGAGCATTGGGATCACGTGTATATTTGCCTTTCCTTATTGCTCCAGGTACAGGTTGAGTATTTGTCTCTCTAATGATATCTCCTTTTGCGTCAAATCCGAGCGGAGGGGTATATAACACCATCTCCGCGAGAAAACGAGTTTTATCAGCTTCTGCTCTCCCTTGCCATGTCTTCCTTTCATCTTCAGTTAATTCAGCGTACATTGCAGAGGTGTATTTTGACAGTTGTCCGAAAGTCATGTATGGATTATGCGACCTGAAAGTATCGCGCATGGCATTCTGGTACAAAAGGTATGCACTTAGATTTCTCTTCGGAGCATTAGGATCTCTCTTGCTTTTGATGGGCTTCGTCTTTTTTGCTGCAATCATCCTGGTGTTTCTTAGCTACTGATATATGATTCGAGGGCACCGCTTTAACTCCTGCTGGAGGAGATGTAAAGATTAATAAAGGGACAACAGTGAGCGCCAAGATGAAGAAGGAAATCAAATCTTCTTCACAGGAATTCCAAACCATGCGGAACGTGAGTTGGCTTGAATGATAGGAACACTGATGTGGTGAAATGGTGAAACAATTCCAGCGTAATGCATGCATGCAATTCTTCCTTGCTTATCATTGATGGCATGATCATCCCAGCATTTCTTCCGTTGGTGCTGCGTACAGTTCCACGTGAAGTCGACACACCTTTTTTCTTGGTACTTTGAGCATCAAAGATCAAAGTGCAAAGAAAGGCGTGTGGCGTAATCTTCAGTCAAACATTTTGCCAGTCACAAGTTTGAAGCTTTCCAGTGACCGCAAGAAATCGTAATTGGTTTCAATCGTGACGACGGGGAGGAGCGAACGAATGCATGAAAACTAGTAGACCGTCTTGCGTCTTCTCATTGCTCTCTTTCATCGCCAGCACTGTTTATGCACCAGAAAAGGCCGCATATCCGACACCTCCATTCCTTTCTCCTTCGCAGGTACTTCTACAACGTCTACTTGATGCATGCGCCCATAATTTAGATTTGTGGTATCTTACCTTCTCTCGTACAACTAAACTAACACAGTACCAGTGGTTACGAAGGTGCTGGTACTGCTTTTACAGCTTGATCTCCGTGGAGAAAGGCTTTTTAAAATAAATAATTATAAAATAGCCTTTTAACGGATATACGCGTGTAACCTTCCTTCCGGTACGAAGTACGAACTAACGCCGTGATGTCATAATAATCAGTTCTTGGTTCAATACTTCCTGGTATGGTTTCTGAGCGCATCAGAGATGTGAGATATGATATGCGCCATGATAGTGAAAACAACTTTTTCTTTCAGTTCTCTGTGATCCGTTCTCTTCTGTCTGCTGTGTGTTCTGCCTATTGAGGGACTAGCTCGTTGTTGTTACTCGTTGCTTGATTTTAATGTACCTTGAATGCATTTAACATTATTTATGAACTTGCGGAGAGAAATCTGGAGAGTGAAGAGACACCACCAACCACACAAAAGCAACATCAGCCAGTAATAATACTGAAATACGTTTCTTCTAAAAATCTTTTTTGGATAAACAAATACAGTGTAGAACTTCCAAACGAAGTTATACTCTCTTTTAAAAAAATAGCATTAAGCTTTTCTATCATACTCAACTCGGTACTCCCTACTATCTGTACCTGGTACTACTGTACAACTTTCACCGGCATCTTTCTTTTTGAATCTGTGAAAACGTCACAAAATTAGTTTGTGAGAAGTCTGGTAGGTGTAAAGACGTTATGACCGTTTATGTGATATTTGAGTTTCTACGTGTTTTCCACGGTGGAAACAAGTTTTGAAGACGTACGCACAAAACATACCATAACAGCAGTAGACACACAATAAGAAAAGGTGAGGAGTATGACCGATGTTCGTTTCAAAGTTGAGCTGTCCTTTGGGCTTTAGACTTTTAGAACAGCTAGTGAAAAGTGGTATGGTGCGATATGATCTGATCGCAGGCAGACCGCTCTTGCTTGCCTGCCTACACGACGTCAACTTGCGGCGGTAACATGTGTTCCGAGTCGTACTATCTTCTAGTACTAGAGGATAGTTGGTAATAGATAGGCAGCAGCAGATCATGTCGAAATATCGCACCGCAGACGAATTCAACATCATGTGTGGCAATGTGTCATTGAGTTGAACAGCACCTCTGACAGTGGACAGATCACAACTTGAACCTACCAAGTAGTTACAATCACTTCACATTTCATTACAGTATGTCGCTACTCGCTACTGGTGTACTAATCCAATCGTGTCTCCTTTCTTTTCCATTCTTTCTTTCACGATCACAATGTTCAATGTGCGTCCAGCCTAGAAAAGGAATACAAACATTCTCATTCCAGAAAACAGGACACCTCAAAATGGCACGAAGCAGAAACAACCGCGACCCAGCTGCACCGAAGCGCAATCTCTCTGCCTACCTCCTGTACCAGAATGCGATGCGCGATACTTTCAAGGCCGATCACCCAGAGTTTTCATTCGGTGAGCTATCCAAGTACACGTCACACATGTACTCTCGGCTCACGACCGAAGAGAAGACGGTATGGCAGGAACGAGCAGAAGCCGATAAGCAGCGCTATATCTCCGAATTGACAGAATATGTGCCTAATCCTGGATACGATGGCCAGGGCAACCTCATTGCGCACTTCCCGCATGCTTCTGGAAACAAGAAGAAGCAGCGAGATCCCATGGCTCCTAAACGAAATCTTTCTGCGTACCTATTGTACCAAAATGCCATGAGAGATGCTTTCAAGACTGATAATCCAGGCATGACTTTTGGACAGCTCTCCAAGTATACTTCACACATGTATAAATCACTCACGCCCGAAGAAAAGGCCCAATGGGAAGAACGCGCTCAAAGTGATAAAATACGCTTCGACAATGAGATGAGCCAGTATGTGCCGCCACATGGCTTTGATAGCCTAGGGAACCTCCTCGCTGAATTCGCTGTACCTCGCAAAAACAGTAAAAAGAACGTCAAGGATCCAAATATGCCAAAGAGAGCTCGCGGATCATTCCTCCTTTTTACAAAGGATGAACGCCCGAAAATTAAGTCCGAGAATCCTCAAATCAAGTTTACGGATCTCGGCGAAGTCCTTGGGGAGAGGTGGAGGAACCTGCCAGATGACGAACGGAAAAAATATGATGCACTTGCCGAACAGGATAAACTGAGATTTGCGCATGAAATGGAGATTTACAAACAGCAGCTAATGGATGATGAGAAATATTTCATTCAGCAGCAAGAACAGTTGCAACATCAGCAGCAGGCGCAGCAACTACAGCTTCAGGCACAACAGCAGGCGCAGCAGCAGCATCAGGCACAACAGCAAGCGCAGCATCAGGCACAGCAAGCGCAGCACCATGCACAGGACATATATTATGCTCAAGATAAGCAGGAGTACAAGCAACTAATTGCCTCGCCGCACAATGGGTATGATATATATCATCAAGATGATTTAAATCATCAACAATATCTACATGATCAACAGCATCAACAGCATCAAATTGTGTATCAGCAGCATCCAGCTACCATCATTCATCCAGATCAATTTTATCATCAGCAAATTGTATCTGGTCCAATCCCGGGAATCCCGGGAATTGGTGCTGAACTACTTGGTCATGATCAGGTGGTGGTTTATGAACATATTCCTGTTGCACAGTTGCATTATGAGGATGTTGACATTTACAGAGCTGATCATGACATTCATCATTCTGGAGCATATTATGCACCTTGATTTTGTTATTGAATGCAAGACAGTTCATTTTGAAGACAGACTAAGAATATCGGGAGTCCTTTCTCTGTTCAAATAGCACGGTATATTAATATATGATCCATAATATTTAAGAATATTTACAATGATTCTATTTGTCCTCTGTTGATCATATTGCAGACCACTCTAACTGGCATTGGTAGAAATGTGCGAGGATATGCAATTTGAAGTATTTACTTTATCAATAATGCCCTCATGAGGTGGTGTATAACTTTTTTCATCTATATTTAGTACAGTACTTTTAATGATCGGCGTGTACATTCATGCCGCAGCATCAATTCCACAAAAAGATTGTGCTTGCACGCTTTCAATAATGCACTTCAACTCTACAAGACTTAAGCGCAAATTTAAGCGTACTCAATCTTCATGGTGTTTGTAGCTCCCCTCTTCGCAACAGCTCCGTGTACAATTACAACTGGCTCTCCAGCAGAAGCAGTTCCAGAAGACTTCAATTCAGAGATAACATTGGTAATAGCCCCTGCCTCATCATCAAAGGAAGCAATAACTTTGGATGTAACTCCCTTCAATACTCCGAAAGATTGTGTAGCGGTATGGCTCTTGGTGGTGAGTACAATAACCTTCATACCAGGGCGGAACTTAGCAATTTGACGAGCGGTGTTTCCAGACTCGGAGCATACAATGATAGCCTTAGCATTTACATCAATAGCAGTCTTTACTGCGGAAGAAGCGATAGACTCAGACGTCGAAAGATGTCCGTATTTCTTGATGGTAGAGTTACGTACTGCCTGGTAAAGACTGTCGAAGTTGACAGCGGTCTCAGCCTCACAACAGGTACGTGCCATGATGGTAACAGCAGCCTCAAAATGCTCTCCGTTAGCAGTCTCTCCAGAAAGCATGACACAGTCAGTTCCATCAAGAACAGCGTTGGCGACATCGGAACATTCTGCACGGGTAGGGCGAGGGTTGACAATCATAGATTCAAGCATCTGCGTAGCGGTAATAACAAACTTTCCGACAATGTTTGCCTCACGGATCATCATCTTCTGAGCAAGGAAAACCTTCTCAGGAGGGATCTCCATACCCAAATCTCCACGAGCAACCATGATTCCATCGGTAGCAGCGAGGATTCCGTGGTAGTTCTCAAGTCCCTCCAAGTTCTCAATCTTACAGATGATCTTGGTGGTGTTTCCTCCGTTGGAGTCAAGAACACTGCGGATATTGTGTACATCACTTGCCTTTCTTACAAATGAAGCAGCAATGAAATCAACCTTGTTCTTGCATCCCCACTGTGCGATATCATCGATATCCTTCTCAGTCAAGGTAGGAAGATCGACAACAACTCCGGGCAAATTCATATTCTTACGCTCTCCGATTGAAGCGTTATTCTCAACACGGGTAGTGACTTCACCAGCAGCATCATCAATAGACAAAACGGTGAGCACAAGAGATCCATCAGCAACAAGGATGGACTGTCCAACAGTTACAGAAGTGCAAATAGCAGGGTAAGAGCAAGCAAGCTTGTCCTTATTTCCCTTAAAGGAATAATCAGTGGTGAGGATGAGGTTCTGTCCCTTGACTAGTTCGACCTTGTTTCCATCAGCAAAAAATCCAGAACGGATCTCCGGTCCCTTGGTATCGAGCATGACAGCTGCAGTGAAGAAGAATAAAAGGAAGAAAGCATTAGCAATGATTTAATTTCTATTTTGTTTCTATCCACTCGGAACTAATGACTGCGCAACCTTGGCGCAACTGCAAAACTGCTTTTATTGGACTTGAAGAAACTTACCAACATGAGATTTCTTATTCTTAGCAGCCTGTCTGAGACGATCAAGACAAGCTTGATGTCCACCATGGTCTCCATGCGAGAAGTTGAAACGAGCAACACTCATTCCACATTCGATAAGCTTCTCAAGCTGGTCAACTTCCCAACAAGCAGGTCCAAGAGTACAAATGATTTTGGTTTTACGGTTGGACACATCAGTCTTGGCGATGATCTTGTCAAGAACAATGTTTGATCCTCTGAGTTCGGGTCCGTTAGTAGAATTAGATTGCATCTTGAGTTAGTTTATTGATACTTGAATAGATGAAGTTGTGCGAAGTTGGGATATGTTTGCTTTCTTATTTCTTCTTTCTTCTTCCCGCCGCCCGTCATTTACATGCCGTATGTTTTGGCAGTGTTTTGGCACACGTTTCGAGCGTTGCTGCGTCACCAGGAGCCAACCAAATACAATGCCAAAAATACGACCGGCAGAGGGCAATAACGACCTGACGCACGGACCTGCAACGTTACAAAATCATCAATTTGAATATATCCTAGTTGAGTAGGGATTAGATATTCAAAAAAAAAGTTTTGTCTTCATGAAGAAGAATCGAATCTAATAAATCTAAAATTCATTACTACTACATACTGTTGTGTTGAAAAGGTTAGCAACATCTTCAATCTCTGCAAAAATGACAAACTTCTTTTAACAAATACGCGAAGTCTCCTGGTCAACCTAAGCGTGTAAAAGCTATGTACTTTTGTATATCAATTTCAACATCTCTTCATTATCTTTGATTCTTGCAGCGAGCCGAGATTTGCAGCAACTTGGATAACATGGTACTCTTCTTTAACTTTATACTAAAAATAATTTTATGGCTGCAATGTCTGAATGATCGTTGCTGTCGTATGGGGAAAATGCAACATCCTCCATCCGGCGATCGAAGAACTACCTATTTTCTACTTTCAACGGTTTAATTGTTGTTCGTAAGGAATGTTTTACAAAACCATCATGAAGCTTGTTTTTCCTTGAGAACAAATTGAAAATTCAGTAGTAACGATGGTCGTCAATGTGTGATGATAATAATGTGCCGGTGTTTCTCACGATTTCTCAAAATTTGCTTCCAAACTTGGTTCCGGATTCCGGAAGATAATATTCGCATTTGTATCTGCCCCTCTCTCTGTTGTGGGCACTTGTGACGCACGAAGATGACCGTAAAAAATCTCGTGCCACCCTCCTGTGCCACCACCACTGCCACCACCCACCAATTATGGATAATGTCAATTGAAAAGAAAACCAGACACGAACGTTCTCTCATCATTTCATCACCACCAATAGTTGGCTACTACTCTCAAACTAAAACTAATTAGATAATGAGTGTTTCACAGACTGGCGACGTTCCTCTTCTCTCTGGTGGAGGAATCACCATTGATACCATCAAGAACCCTACTCAGGCAAGAACGAGACGTACCAAAGTTATTTGTACCCTTGGACCTGCTTGTTGGGAAGTTGACCAGCTTGAGAAGCTTATCGAATGCGGAATGAGTGTTGCACGTTTCAACTTTTCCCACGGAGACCATGGTGGACACAAAGCTTGTCTTGATCGTCTTAGACAGGCTGCTAAGAATAAGGATGCTCATGTTGGTGAGTAATGCTGCAATGTTACGCATGTCTTCAACAAACTTCGCGATCTTTGGAACTGTTTAAAAGAATGCAATTGCGCAAGTCCTTATGGTGTCCTTGCAAGTTTTAATCCATTTCGTATCGTAGAAGAATACATTTGAACACATGATTCCATTTGCTAACATCTTTTTCTTGACACGAAATATGAATAGCTGTCATGCTTGACACCAAGGGACCGGAGATCCGAACTGGATTTTTTGCTGATGGAAACAAGATCAACCTTGTCAAGGGACAGAACCTCATTCTTACCACTGATTATACCTTTAAGGGAAATAAGGACAAGCTTGCTTGCTCTTACCCTGCTCTTGCTTCTTCGGTCAACCCTGGACAGTCCATCCTTGTTGCTGATGGATCTCTTGTACTCACTGTACTCTCATGTGACGAACTTGCAGGTGAAGTTACTACCCGTGTTGAGAATAACGCTGGAATCGGAGAGCGTAAGAATATGAACTTGCCCGGAGTTGTTGTCGATCTTCCTACCTTGACTGAGAAGGATATCGATGACATTGTTAATTTCGGAATTAAGAACAATGTAGATTTCATTGCTGCTTCATTTGTAAGAAAGGCAAGTGATGTCAAAGCCATTCGTCAAATTCTTGCCGATAATCATGGACAGCACATCAAGATCATCTGTAAGATTGAGAACTTGGAAGGATTGCAGAACTACGATGAAATCTTGCGTTTGACCGACTCTATCATGGTTGCTCGTGGAGATTTGGGTATGGAGATCCCTCCTGAGAAGGTTTTCCTTGCTCAGAAAATGATGATCCGTGAGGCAAACATTGCAGGAAAGCCTGTTATTACTGCTACACAGATGCTTGAATCTATGATCACTAATCCTCGTCCTACTCGTGCAGAATGTTCCGATGTTGCAAACGCTGTACATGATGGAACTGACTGTGTCATGCTTTCTGGAGAGACTGCAAATGGTCCTTATTTCGAGCAAGCTGTAAAAATGATGGTGAATACCTGTTGTGAGGCTGAGAGTTCCATTAACTTTGATGCTCTTTACCAATCCGTTCGTAACTCTACCAAGGGAAGATATGCACACTTGAGCAATTACGAATCGCTCGCTTCTTCTGCAGTGAAGACCGCTCTTGATATCAACGCAAAATGTATTTTGGTTCTCTCTGAGAGTGGATCATCTGCTCGTGCTGTTGCTAAATTCCGTCCCAAGATGCCCATTGCTGTTTTGACACCTTCAGAGTCTGTTGCTAGACAGTCTAACGGTATTCTCAAGGGATGTTACTCTTTCGTTGTTGACTCTCTCGAGGATACTGATGCTATTGTTAAAGAAGTCAATACCGAGATTGTAAGCAGTGGCATTGCTAAGGAAGGAGACTTGTTTGTCATTGTATGCGGAGCTAACCATGGTATGGGAGCTAACAACCAGATCAAAGTTGAGCGTGTTTTGTCAAATTACTGGGAGGAAACTGGAGAGTCAGACTTTTCTGCTCACAACAGGGGGCGTGACGCTGTACACGACCCCATTACTGGAGATATTCACTCCGGTAGTGTCAAGGGATGTTCTATCATGTAAGCATATTCTTTGGCAGACATTTTTTAAGCTTATAAATAGTAAATAGAACGTAGTCTACACGCAAGACATTCCCTACCTGTCAAAAACAAAGTTGTCAAAAAGCTGTCTAATTCAGAACCCTAAAATCACTGAGCTACTGATGCGAACTGTTCCTCATCACAGAAGACATACGATGTTCTCACATAGATTAATAATCATACGATTCATAGATTAACAAAATTAAAAACATCAACGAAGACTACTGCAATCATGGGGAAGGACAACAAAGATCACATCAATCTGGTGACAATCGGCCATGTGGATTCAGGTGAGCCCAAGCTATGATACGAATATGCACGACTGACTCTTTTACACGTTTTTTCTTCAATCTTGGAATTGGTCTGAACTAAATATTCTTCAATTCTAGGCAAATCAACTGCGACCGGTCACTTGATCTATAAGCTGGGAGGTATTGATAAACGTACCATTCAAAAATTTGAGAAAGAATCTGCAGCGTTAGGCAAGGGGTCCTTCAAAGTACGTCTTTCAAAAGATAAGATGAATGTACATTATCTTTTTCCTCGTTTGATTCTTGAAATGTTCTAATCTACTGTGCATGTTGACTTCTTCCCAACCTAGTACGCATGGGTTCTAGATAATTTGAAATCCGAGCGCGAGAGAGGTATCACGATTGATATTGCACTGAAAAAGTTTGAGACGCCTAAATATTCCTTTACTGTGATTGATGCTCCTGGCCATAGAGATTTTATTAAGAACATGATTACTGGAACGAGTCAGGCAGATGCTGCTCTACTGGTACGTCGTAATGATTGAGAGTGTTTTGCTTGGTCAGCACTTCTACACCAAACTTCCTGAATAATTGTTTTTCTAACTTACTTCGCCTTTCATAACTCTAAAAATCAAGCTCGTAGATGCATCGAAAGGAAGTTTCGAAGCAGGCATCAGCAAAGAGGGTCAAACCAGAGAGCATGCATTGCTAGCATACACGCTGGGCGTCAAGCAAGTGATTGTCTGCGTCAACAAAATGGACGACAAGTCTGTAAATTACTCCCAAGACCGCTTCAATGAAATTCAAACGGAGGTGACTTCCCTCTTACAAATTGTAGGGTACAAGGCAGGCAAAAGGATCAATTTCGTCCCAATTTCTGGTTGGGTGGGCGACAACATGACAGAAAAATCAAGGAACCTGCCTTGGTACAGTGGACCAACTCTTGTAGAGGCACTGGATAACCTCCATGCTCCCAAACGACCGACAGACAAACCCCTCCGTGTCCCTGTCCAGGATGTCTACAAGATATCTGGAATTGGAACTGTCCCAGTCGGCCGAGTTGAAACGGGCATCATGACACCTGGAATGCACATCAATTTTGCACCTAGTAACATTGAAACTGAGGTGAAGTCCATCGAGATGCATCATGTGAACCTCGCAAGAGCTGTTCCGGGCGACAATATCGGTTTCAACTGCAAGAATGTGGCAGTGAAGGACATCCAAAAGGGTTACATCGCCTCCGATTTATCAGACAACCCCGCCACCGGCGTCGAATCATTTGTGGCACATGTTATGATCATGAATCACCCCGGTAAGATCTACTGCGGCTACACACCCGTTTTGGATTGTCACACTGCCCATGTTGCCAGCTGCTTTACGGAACTCAAGCAAAAGATCAACCGCAAAAGTGGCGAAGTCGAAGAGGAAAATCCCGAGTTTGTCAAAAAGGGTGATGCATGCATGGTCGAGATTCATCCCATGAAACCTTTGTGTGTTGAGACGTTTACAGAGTTCCCCCCGCTTGGACGTTTTGCAGTTCGAGACATGAAGCAAACAGTTGCAGTTGGGGTCATCAAGAGCGTGGTCAAGAAGGAACATACTAAGATGGAACATGGTCATGAGAAGAAGGTAGGCAAAACAGTTGATCATGGTCACCATAATTCGATGGGCGAGAAGTTTATTCATAAAGGGCACGATGGAAAGAAGAATGCAATGCACATTGCTCAATAGATATCATATATTATTGCATATTCCAGAAACAAGTTGAAAAGTTGAGAGGAAAGAAAATAGTTCTGGATGACTGCTGCATCGCTTATTGAATTCACAACCTTGACATTTTGTAGCAGCACAAAGAGGGGATGGTTAATACAGTAAATGAACCAAGTATATTCGAGGCTTAGTTGTAATTTGCAAATAGTATTGGAGGCATTGCCGTCTTGCCAGTATTTGTACTTGCGACAAATAGAAGAATTCTTGCCGCGCGCGAGAAGAAGTTCAAAAACAATCAAAAATGGAGATTTCAGCACGACGACAAAAAAGACATGATGACACAGTGATGACACTACCGGTATGTAGTACTGTGCCATCACCGGAGAAACTGAACAAAAATCTAGCTAC
>Ga0209712_10001159_pt1 | contig 22606 bp, 20 predicted proteins | sample ArcOceMetagenome_FD_187443 | JGI IMG/M metagenome (GOLD analysis project Ga0209712, IMG submission 187443) | Marine eukaryotic phytoplankton communities from Arctic Ocean - Arctic Ocean - Greenland ARC118M Metagenome (SPAdes) (version 2) | ecosystem: Environmental > Aquatic > Marine > Oceanic...
AAATTATTTGGTTATTGTGTTATTAATTATTGCTTCCAAATTCTGTGTTTTTTACAATTATTTGATAACAAATAACTATTAGAGTCTAAGAAGTAAGTAACTAGTCAATATTAAATATATAGTTTTTGACGGTCTATTTTTCCGCCATTTTCTCCAAAAAAATAATTCCAGACCGTAGGGTATGCAATGATTTTTTTGAAAAAATTAGCAAAAAAATTCCCTCGTCAAAATTCTATATTTAATAATGACCAATTACTTAGAATGAAAAACGATAATATTTTTAATGATCCATGATATTCATTTTTTTTAATAAAATGAATAGGGGAGTTTGAAAAAGAGATTGTCTAGAGGATGAAATTAATCACCAACAATAAAAATAAAAATAAGATGAAATCAATTTATTACATTTTTTTTCTTTTTCTAATTAGTTCTGTTCAATTGTTGCAAGCGCAAAATATTCCAAATGGAGGTATGGAAAATTGGTCAACGTATCAATTATTCGAAACACCACCGCCATACCAAACTACTAATTTGCAAAGCTTTATTTTAGGCGGCGAATATGGCGTTACTCAAGTTGCAGGAGTGACGGGAAGTGCAGTTAGACTAGAAACGGTAGAGTTGGACGGAGAATTAGTAGCTGGGATTTTAGTGCAAGGTGATCTTGATGATTTTGGAGGAGGAAGTCCTTTGACAATGACTCCTGATTCTGTAAGAGTAAGTTTACGATATGAAATTCCAATGGGAGACTCTGCATTGATTGCCTTAGTTTTTTCAAATGTAGGAGTGATAAATGGAATTGCTCAGTCCGTGATTACAGGAAGTCAAAATACTTTTGAACAAATTACTTTTGATGTTCCGCCTATTTTGGGCGTCCCAGATTCGGTTCAGTTAGTAGTTTTTTCTTCAGATCCTGATAATCCAGTTTTAGGAGGTTTTTTAGAAATAGATGATTTGATCTTGACAGGAACGACTGATGAATTACCAAATAATGATTTTGAGATTTGGGATGCTGAAGCGTATGATGATTTGGATAATTTTACTTCCTTTAACTCTTTTCAAGCCCTTTTTGATTTAGACCCCATGGCAACTCAAACTTCTGACGCCTATGCTGGAAGTTCTGCGGTTAGAATTGAAAATGTCGAAATTACTGATTTTGACAATGGAGAATTTGACACGATTGGATTTATTTATTCAGGCGATTTATTTTCAGATTATTCCGCTTTTGAATTGGATGCTACTCCGCAATGGATTTCTGGATGGTATAAATATGCACCGGTTGAAAATGATTCAGCCACTATCTTTTTATCTTTTACAAAATATAATTCAATGATAGGAGCGTCTGAAGTTGTAGCTGAATATGGGTTTCTTTTAGGGGAATCTTCCACCTATATTCCTTTTTCTTTTCCCTTGAGTTTTAATGAAATTCCTGACTCATTCAATATTGGAATTGCTTCGGGAAATGTTGAAAGTAATGATGAGTATATTCCATTGGGAAGTGTTTTATATATAGATGAATTGTCATTCGATTTTCTTGAAGGAACCAAAGTACCTATATTTTCTGATGCTTTGGAAGTTTATCCAAACCCAGCTTCAGAGTATGTTATAATTAAAATGGATGAAAAAATAGGTAATCCAATATCGGTTCAATTGACTGATATAATGGGACGAATTATTCAGTTTTTAGATATTGAAAACTTGAGTATTGGAAATGGTTTATTGCAAATTGATGTAAAAAATTATCCTACGGGAATGTATTACTATAACATTGAAACGGAAGATTCTGCGTATACTGGGAAGGTAATGATTAGTAGGCGGTAGCAGTTGGCAGTTTTCAGTAAGCAGTTTTTTAGTAGGCAGTATACAGTTTACATCTGCCTACTGAAAACTGCCTACTAAAAAACTGAAAACTATCTTTTAAAAATCTCAAATTCCATCTTCTCCGTTTTCCCATCTTTAGAAATTTCCAAAGTATAAGTTCCTGGTCGGAGATAAGTTTTTTTAGTGTCGGTCTTTTTGAATTTGATGGATTTCGCTTTTTTATTCTTTTTGCCTTTTTTATTTTTGTTTAAAGATTTCTCATAAATGCCTTTTTTAGAGTCATCAATAGATAAATTATACGGAGAATAATTGATTCCTTGGTTTGCATCATGAGAAAAAGATTTTAAAGTTTCTCCATCCTCATTTTTTATAACAATGTTTGCACGTCCTTTTGTTTTTGTAAAAAAAGGAATACTAATTTTAGGTTCATAAGCATCTCGCCAAGGGCTAGATTTGCTTCCCCAACGGTTCGAGTAACTCGTTTTTTTCAGAGAGAAAATATGAAGTGTTTTTGCCAAAAGTTCTTGATCCAATGCTTGCAGATGTTCCACATTGGTTTTATAAAAAGAACGACCGTGTGTAGCCACGACTAAATCATTTGCCTTAGGATGAACGACTACATCATGAACAGAAACGGCAGGTAAACCTTTATTCATCAACATGAAATTTTCTCCTTGATTGAAAGAAACATATAATCCATGATCGGTTCCAACATAAATAATATCTTCATTTTTTGGATCTTCTTTGATGACATTAACGGGTTCTTTTGGCAAATCTAAACCAAGTCGTTTCCATGTTTTTCCATAGTCAGTAGATTGATAAATATGTGATTCAAAATTATCCCAACGATACCCATTCATGGAAATGTAAACGGTGGCTTCTTCATATTTTGAAGCTTGAATTCGAGTGATCCAAAGGTCTTTTGGAAGTCCTTGGATTTGTTCCCAAGAGTTGCCGCCGTCCTTGGTCAAGTGAACTAAACCATCATCACTACCTGTATAAATCAATCCAAACTTAAGTGGAGATTCATGAACGGCAGTCAACGTTCCATAGGCAACATCACCCTTTTGTCCACCTTTGGTCAAGTCTTCTGAAATGGCTTTAAAATCATTTCCTTGATTCATACTTCGAAACAATTTATTGGAGCCCATGTACAAAATGTCTTGGTTATGAATCGATAAATGAATCGGTGATTGCCAGTTCCAACGGAGTGGTCTTTCGCTCAATTCATGTTTTGGAGTGATGTATTTTCGCTGACCAGTTTTCTGATTGATGCGAAAATAATTACCATATTGGTAGCCCGTGTACACCGTGTTATTATCGCGAAGATCAATAGCAATTTGCATTCCATCACCACCCATAATTGACTTGTAATGATATTCTCCTGAGTTGTTCCAACCTTTACTTTTTACATCATAACCTTCGCTCGAACCAACCCAAACTCCATTGTCTTGAAGCCCTCCATAAATATTGTAAGGCTCAGCATTGTCGAGTGCGAGATAATAAAATTGGCCAAGGGCAGGGGAGTTGCACTTATTCCATTCTTCGCCATCGTCGTAAGAAATATTAATTCCTCCATCGTTTCCTAAAATGATATGACCGTCTCGATTTGGATTTATCCAAAGCGCATGATGATCGACGTGAACATTATCCGCACCGATTAATTTAAATGTTTTTCCACCATCATCAGATTTTATGATGCGAAAACCAATGATGTAAATTTTGTCAGGATCATTTGGTGAAACCCGAATGTTACCAAAATAATAGCCGTAAGAATTATAAACCTGATCGAGAAATCCTTCGTGCGTTTTTTCCCATTTAGTATTTCCTCCAGTCAATTTATAAACCTCCGCACCAACCACCGGAGTATCAAATAACAAGGTATTTGCATCTTCTAAATATTCTACCAAAGCATCTGGTTTGATCTTTCCATTTTTGACCATCTTGGTAATTTTCTTCGCAGAGTATTTTTTTGGAAAACGATTGTTGGATAAAAAATCTTTAACGTCGTCCTCTTTTAATTTAAGGAAATCCTCTTTTGACATGTCCCTCAAATCATCTTTGGTGATGCCTTCCTCTTCGTCTTTTTCCTCTTCAGGTCTTCGGTCGTAATTATCCACCAAAGCATATAGAACATCTTTTTCATCTTTTTCATAAAGTGCCAAACCAATTCTTCCTGCACCAAGTCCTTGTGGGAAATTCGTTTTGGCAGAAGAAATATTATTCCAGTTTTTTCCTCCATCGGTACTCAAATAAACGCTTGAGCCATCACCTGATTCTACAAAGTTCCAACCTCTTCGTTGTCGGTGCCAAGTAGCTGCATAAATTTTATTTGGATCTTTTTGACTGACCACCAAATCAATTCCACCTGAATTTTCATTGACAAAAAGAGTGTGTTCCCAAGTGGTTCCACCATCGGAAGTTTTGTAAATTCCACGCTCTTTGTTCGGGGAATAAAGGTGTCCGAGTGCTGCAACCCAAGCGGTATTTTTATCCGTAGGATGCAAGACAATTCGACCGATGTGATGTGATTCTGGCAATCCTTTGTGCTCCCAAGTTTTTCCATCGTCCGAACTTTTATAAATCCCAACGCCCGAATAACTAGAGCGAGAACTATTATTTTCACCAGTCCCTACCCAAATAATATTGTTCGCCCAATCGACTGCAATATCGCCAATCGTCATCACCGCCTCTTGGTCAAAAATGGGAAAAAAGGTAGTTCCATTATTGATCGTTTTCCAAAGTCCACCTGAAGCATATGCTACATAAAAATGCGTTGGATCAGTTGGAGATACATCTACGTCAACCACTCGTCCACTAAAAACTGTTGGGCCAACTGACTCAAATGGAATATTGGCAATCATCGAATTATCCAACAAATTTTTTCTTTTTTCAAAATCAGCCAATCGTTCCTCTCCAGAAGTTGGGGGATAAGGATTTTGGGAAAATAGAAGAGTGGAAATAAAAATTAATGGAAGAAGTAGAAATATCTTTCTCATTGAACTTGGTTTTAATTAATAAAATTTAAACTTAATTAACTTCATTGTAAAAATAAAAAAAGTCCGACAACTTTCGTCATCAGACCATATTTTTTAACGGTTAATGTTTAATGCCATTACCTGAATTACTTAGGAGTTTAAATAGTTTTTTTTTGAAAAAAAAAGAGTCCAACAACCTTCGTCATCAGACTTGAAATTTATCAACTAATCAAATTCTATTTTCACCGATAATGATTAATGGTGAACAGTCAATACCAGAGTGTTGCAATATAGTGGTGCTAACCATTCACCGTTAAGTTAAGCTCTATCGTCAGATAATTTCTTGAAAATATCTCCACCTTCCACATCAAATTCAAGCTGTTTCAAATCTTCCATATTCAAATTACCTTCAAGACTCAATAAGATAAACTCCCCATCGCCGTGGATAATGACTAAAACGTTGGTGATGTTTTCACCTTCTTCTCGAATCATAAAGTTGACTCGAGTTCCTTCATCTCGCACAGTCATCAAATCTTCGAAATCATTTTTACGAACATCTCTCATCAATTTTTTCACATCAGCTTTCGATACAATATCTTTTTCTTCAGCAAGCATGATTCGGAGTTTAGTAATTTTTTGTAAAATTTCTGTTCCTTCTTCCTCCGACATTTTGGAAGCCATACTTAGAATCCAACCGTTGAGAGAAATGTCAGATATCTTTTCATTGTCTACATATTTGTTATAGAATTTCTCAATAGATTCCTGCTGGCTTGAAGCAAGAAATGGGATAGCGAGTATTGCGATTGCGATGAATATTTTTTTCATGATGGTATTTTTTATTAGCTAATGATTGGGTGCTACTCACAAGGTGACTTGAAGTCATCTTATGAGTAATACTCCACAAAATATTTTTAATTTAATCAGATTAAGATTATTGGTGTGTTACTCATAAGGTGAATTTGAATCACCTTGTGAGTATGCGCTACGCCCTGATTGGTTTATCTTTTTTCTCAGTAGGTGGCGGAGGCGCTTTTTCATTCTCTACTTCTTTCTTCAGTTTTTTACGGACTTTTTCTAATTCCATTAAGTCATTGATCAGTCGGTTGAGATCTTTTGTTTTGATTTTAGTTCTCACGCTCATCATCATAAAAGTATCTTCGGCGGAAACAAGGATTAATAAATTTTTTAATTTATCCTTTTTTCCTCGCCCCATGATGTGGAAATTTTTTCCTTTGTCTTTGACAGAAATTAGTTCGTCGTAATTGCTTTTTTTTGCACCAGCAACTAGTTGATTATAATCCTCTCGGGAAATAGTATTATTATCCTCTTGCACTAAAAATCGCATCGTCTTAAATTTCTTAGCAAACTTCAAAAAGACTTTTGCTTCCTCATCATCGACCATTTCATTTGCGATACCGCTACCGAACCAAATCAGAAAACCTGGAATCATAAAGTTGTGCGTACCTTCTTCCTTTTTATATTTATGATAAAAATGCTTGATACTACGGTTTTGAGCATGTGCTGAAATGGAAAATGAAAATAGTAATATAAGGAGCAGTAGATTCTTCATGACAGGGTTTTTTAGTGATGGATTTTTTTAGGGGAAATGAGATTTTGGGTATTGAGTATTGGGGAAATCCCAATACCCAATATTCATTTCTTAAGATCTTAATTAGAACTTTTACCCACATCTTTTTCGATAGATTTTCCAATTTTTTGTAAATGTTCAGCACCGCTCATTTCAATCTTGTCAGCAAGTTGAGCAATTTTATTTAGGTCAAGTGTGCCTAAGAAACTAACCATTACAAACTCATCTTCGCTTCCAACTAAAAGGAATAATTCTTCGATGATATTATTTTTTTCCTTGATCCAGAAGTTAACATTATCGCCTTTGTCTCTGACCGTCAAAAGCACTTCGTACCCATCATTCGACTTCACTAATTTTCTAGCTTGTTTGTAATATTGTTTCGGATCAACATCGGTAACGAGTACTCTCAATCCTTTGATGTCTTTGGCAACATCTATGATTATTTGAGCTTCTTCATCTTCCAGTTCATCAATGTCCACTTTGGCAATCATGTCAAACATTTTTCCGCTGACATAAACTACGGTGAAGTTATCATCGTCCAGATATTCGTCAAAATATTTGGAGATCGCATCATTTTGTGCATGGACAGAAACTGCCAGAAGGAGGATAATTATGGTTGAAAATAAATATTTCATATTTAATAAATTTTGAATCCCTTATTTATTGGGACAGTTTTTTTAAGTTAAGAAAAATGGTCTTGAACAAATTGCTAGCAAAAATGAATTTGTTTTGTTGGTTTGTATTCCTTTCAATCGAACCGTATCACGGTTGCAACCATGATACAGCTAATCGCTTATTTTATTTGAAAGCTTTCTTCGTAACTGATTTCATTTCTGAAAATCCTTTCGTTGCTTTCTTCGATCCCTTTCTCATTTTTCCAGAAAGCAAAGCTAGAGCAAGTCTAGTTGCTTCGATGGCCTCGTCTTGATCGGTAATTTCATATTTTGCAAAACGGTCATTCTCAACTTGCGGAGAATTGATATTTTGAAAAATGAAAACAGCTCCCATTAAAATAATCCCAACCGCAGCAATCGCTCGAATCGAAGTCATCCAAGATAACTTTCGAACTTTAGTAGGAACTACTTTTTGCTCCTTTTCAATTTGCTCCAACAATCGTTTTTCAAAATCATCGCCAATCATCACATCTTGCTCTTCTTTGAAATATTGAAACAAAGATTTGTACTGCTCCAACTGTGTAGCGACATTGCCATGGTTAAAATATTGTTGGAGGGTCTCTTCTTCTTGCAAAGAAGTTTCGCCTAACCAATATTTTTCTAGCAGGTGATTTATATTTTTATAATCCATAAGAATTGGAATTAATTAGTTGACTTTTAATAAATTTTCGTGCTCTAAAAAGATAAACTTTTACTTGGTTCATCGGCATTTCTAATTGTGCTTCGATCTCTTTGTAACTCAAACCTTCGATGTCTCGCATCTGCATCACTTCCCGTTGCTTAGTCGGGAGAGTGTCCATCATATTTTTAATTCGTTGCATCGTGTCTTCTGTTTCAGCTACTTGATGAGGGTTATTATGGTTGGATGAAATGTCAAATCCTTCTGGAATAATTCCTACTTTATAATGTTTAGATCGAGTCTTATCGATAGATAAATTTTTTGTCATCCTGATGCACCACGCTTCGATATTGTTGTACTCATGCAATTTATCGCGCTGCTTCCACAACTTTATCATCACTTCTTGGACGACATCTTCTGCCTCAGCACCGTTGCCCACAATGCGGTAGGCAAAGCGGTATAACTTGTTTTTGTAAGGAAGAATTTCTGATGTAAATTGTTTTATATCCATAATACAAAAGGAAGACGATGCGACTTTAGGTTTGTTACAGGCGACTTTTATTTTTTTTTAAAAATAATCAAAAAGAGTGTGGAAGTGTGGATTCTATTGGTGGTTGCGTAAAGAAAAATTATGAAAAATCTAATTCTTCCTCTGAAATGTCATTTTCATCTTCTTCTGAAACTGGCGGATATTCATATTTTAATTTCAAAATCCAGATCAGTAAAACCATAATAACTCCAAATGACATCGCATCCCAAATGCGATAGTAGTTTTGAAAATCGCTCACATTTAATTTGACTAAATTATAAATACCAATCGAAAAAAGAATCGCTAAATAAGTGATGCCTGTTTTTTGAGTTCGTTCCTTTTCAAATTTTTTCAGAATTAAATGAGTAATAAAAATCCACAAAAAATAAAGTGGTAATAACAAGGTGAATCCTACAAAAAATTGGATAGCCATCACGATTGGGACATCAGCCCATTGATAGGCAGAAAAAGAAGCTAAGATTCCTCTGAAAATAGTAGAGGCAATAATTGAATAATTCCAAACTTTAGAAGGGAAGTAAGTTGTTTTTTGCAAAGTGTTTTATTTTAGAAATCTAAATCTTTATTATCGTCAATAATAATATCATGATAAATTTCAGTTTCAATGATGATTTTGATTTTCCAAATCAAGATGGTTGAAACTAATAATAAGCAAGAAAAGAAGAAGACTGATTTCGCCTCAAAAGAAAGTAACCATGATAAATTAAAAAGAATAAAACCTACGGATAAGCTGATGACTAATTTGATATGAGTTTTATTTTCGATGGTTTTAAAAATGAATTTATTGAAAATTAGAAAAATGAAAAAGAAAGGAATTGAAGTGATAAGCAAGGAAACAATTCCCAATATGGTACTAAACATATTAATGGGCACTTCAGAACCAAAGGTTATAAAAACTTCAAAAATAAAATAAAGAAGTGTTCCTAAAAATAAAGTCAAAAACCAAATTCTTAGACTGAATGAAAAGGCATTGTTTTGTTGTTTTTGTATCATTTTTTAAAATCTAAATCATCATCTAAAATATTCAAATCAGTAGATTCTTTATAATAAAATTTTGGCCGTTCTATTTTTACCAAAAAAATAAAAATAGCCAAACAGATATAATAATATTTAAAATAAAGAATCACTTCTATACCAAAACTAAAAAATAAGCAAGTCCAAAGAGAAATATTGAGCGTGAATAAAATTGTACTCAATCCAAAAATAATGAATCTTAGCAGCAGTATTGGAGTATCTGTTTTGAAAAGTTTTTTTGTAAAAAATAGAACCCCATAAAATGTAGGCAAAGCTAAAATGAATAATAAAACAAATAATACTATGGCCGTAACCATACTATTAAAACTAAAATCAGAATCAACCTTGAAAATTGATGTAATCAAAAAATGCAAAACAGGAGCTGAGAGAAAAGTCAGTCCAAATACTTTTATAGAATAATCGAAGTGGTTATTATTTTCCATCATAATTTTTTAAAAATCTAAATTGTCATCTAGGATTTCAGGATCTGATTTATTTTTAGGAAGGTAAGTTTCTCTTTCGATTTTAAAATACCAAATAGAAACAACTGCTGGAAGTAAATAATATTTAGCCAACTGAATGGATAGGAAAAAAAATTTAATATAGTAATTTATACCAGATTCTAGAGAGGAAACTTGATTTAAAGTTTTATGGTAAAATAAGATATGCGTTGCAAAAATAAAAAAGAATACGACTAAGGTTAGCAGCAATCTTACTTGCTGGTTTGGGAGATTAAATTCATATACTATTTTTGATATTTTTTTCAGTAAAAAATAAAAGGGTAGAGAAACTGTTGTAGCAAAAAAGATAGTAAAAAATAAGACCCCCACAACTATCAATTCAAAACTTGAATTACCGATAACTAAATCTGCGAGCGCACTTAGAGTCGGAGCCAAAACAGAAATGGACAGCCAAATATTTAAAGTATAATCTAAGTGGTTGTTTTTTTGATTCATATTTATTGGAGGATAAAAATGATCATAGAGAATCGTACTATGTAAAAAAGCCTTCCCGAATAATCGAAAAGGCTTTTCTTTAAAACTTTATTTATATAAAACTATCCACCAGTTTCTTGGCGAAGTACTTTCATTTGACTTTCCCATAATTGCTTTTGGTCATCCAATTCGTCAGCATCACAATAATCTGTGAGCATTAAAACTGTTTCGCCAGTCACAGGAGATCGACTCATACGAAATTCAAAGTATTCACCATCTTCGCCTTCTTCCCATTTGAATCGAACACGTTCGTCTTCGATGTCGTCAATCAAGGTAGCATTTTCAGGTGCACCACTCCAAACGAATTCATATTCTTCTCCAGTAATATCTACTTCATCGCAAAACCAGCGAATCAAGCAAGATGGAGTCGTTAAAAACTTATATAAAATGGTCGGGGACGCCCGAAAGATAAACTCTAAATCAAAAGATACTCTTTCCATATTGAAGAGATTGTGTTTAAAATGTAAAAAAAAACTAGTACCACTATTTACGAATAAAATTAATAAATGTTAATTAACTTGAATATTAACTATTCGACAGGCGCAATAAATAATAAATAATTGGGTTTTCCAAATAAAAATTAAACTTTCCTAAAAAGGAAAATTATAGTTAAGTTTTTGTCAAAAATAAGTACCCCACCAAAAAAGGTATTTCCAATATTTATCAGGGAAAATATAATTTTTAAATTGTTTTATAATTAAAAATTATAAAGTGTTGCTTAATAATGTTAAGGTATGTACATTTGCCGCCGAATTGAGAGAAGAGTTACGAATTTAAATGGGAATAGATTCAAATGCATACACTTTAATTACCAATACCCCTTGACAATTAAGGGTTTTTGCCTTAATTTTGTAAGCGTAATTAAAATACAACTAAATTCCTCCAAATTTTAATAATGAAAGGTTACGAAATAAAGTTACAAACACATCTCATTTTCCGCACCATCATGTTATCTTTAGAGAGAATATCTTATTTTTTCCCATTTGCATATCCTAACGAACTTACCCAGAAAATCGACTTTTAATTAGCAAGCACCTTAGAAATTATTTTCTAAGGCTTAACTTTCGTAAACTAAATCATAAATTACTTGCATGAGACAACTTAAGATTACTAAGTCAATTACTAACAGAGAGAGTCAGTCATTAGAAAAATACCTCCAAGAAATCGGAAAGGTGGATTTATTGACTCCAGAAGAGGAAGTGGATTTAGCTCAGCGAATTAAGCAAGGCGATCAACAGGCTCTTGAGAAATTGACTAAAGCGAACCTCCGTTTCGTTGTTTCGGTTGCTAAGCAATATCAAAATCAAGGTCTTTCATTATCAGATTTGATTAATGAAGGAAACTTAGGTTTGATTAAAGCAGCGCAGCGTTTTGATGAAACTCGTGGTTTCAAATTTATCTCTTATGCTGTTTGGTGGATTAGACAATCTATCCTTCAGGCATTGGCAGAACAATCCCGTATCGTACGGCTTCCCCTCAATAAAGTAGGATCTTTAAATAAGATCAATAAAGCTTTCTCGGAGTTGGAACAAGAATTCGAACGCGAACCTTCTGCAGATGAATTGGCAGAACTTTTAGAAATCCCTACTGAAGAAGTGAGAACAACCTTAGGCGTAGCCGCACGACACGTGAGTATGGATGCCCCTTTCGTAGAAGGTGAAGATAACTCTTTGCTTGATGTTCTTGAAAATGGTGGAACTCCAGGTACAGATGCAAATTTGGCATACAAAGAATCTCTTCGGAGTGAAATTGAGCGCTCATTAAGTACGCTTACTGATCGTCAACGTGATGTGATCAAATTGTATTTTGGAATTGGTGTTGAACATCCAATGTCTTTAGAAGATATTGGGGAAAGATTTGGTTTGACTCGGGAACGAGTGCGACAAATTAAAGACAAAGCCATTAATAAATTAAGAAATACCTCAAGAAGTAAATTGTTGAAAAACTATTTAGGTGCTTAGCACATCTACTTCTTAAAAATATTATTGACGCAAATTGGAAAAGCATCTCAAATTTATTTGAGGTGCTTTTTTTTGAAACTAGGTTTTAGATGGAACACGGATAGCGCGAATGTAAGCGGATTTGACGATCAGAGGTGTTATGGGGTTTTCTCATTATGTGATAATCGTCAGATCTGTGAAAATCCGCTAAATCTGCGCCATCCGTATTCCATCAAATATTATTTTAATCCTTTCCTATTCATTTCTCGTAAAACCAAAAGTTAACTTTTTACCATTCCTAGTTAACCATTAAAAAACTGTAGTTTTGTGGCGAACTTTTACCATTTACTTTATCTAACCATTTAACGACATATTTGACATGAGCGACAAAAACACCATGTTGCGAAGCAATGCCGATACTTCTCTTCGAGATTGGCATAAAAAAGAAAAAACTGCTTTGGAATTACTCCAGATTGTTGGAGATCTACGATTTGATCGATCAATCGAATTAATTCTTTTTCGAAGAGACATTTATGATGCACGTCCAAGCGAAGTCTTAAACATTCACACTTTCGGTTCTAATTATTCTGACAAGGTTGTTCCAGTCGAAATCACTTTAGAGATAGCAAAGGCAATTTCAGCAAATGAAAACATGCCAGCAGCTCGAATTGATATCGGAACGCTTGCCTCTGAGTGGTTGGAAGAAAAAGATTCTTTTAAGAGCATTGATGATTTTGTTGGAAACAAACTAAGTAGTTTCATAAATTCTACTAATGAAAATTTGAGCGCAAAAGATATCGTCTTGTATGGTTTTGGAAGAATTGGAAGATTAGTCACTCGAAGAATTGTAACGACTACAGGCCGTGGAGAACAATTGAGATTAAAGGCAATTGTTCTGCGTGCAAAAATGAAAGATCAATTTGAAGAAACTAAAAAGCGAGCTTCCCTCTTGGAAACTGATAGTGTACACGGCATGTTTAAAGGAACGATTGAGGTTTCAGAAGATGGGTCAGAAATGATCATCAATGGGAATCGAATTCAAATGATTTATGCTGGAAGTCCTGAGGATATTGACTACACTCAATATGGGATTCATGACGGATTGGTGATCGACAATACCGGTGTTTTTAGAAATAAAGAAGAGTTGAGTCGACACTTGCGACCAGGGATTTCTCAAGTGATGTTGACTGCACCGGGTGATGATATTTCTAATATTGTTTACGGAGTGAACCACGAGGAATTAGATTTGGAAAAAGAAAAGGTATTGAGTGCTGCATCTTGTACCACTAATGCAATTGTTCCAATTATCAAAGTGATTGATACAAAATTAGGTATCGAAAAAGGGCACATCGAAACTGTCCACTCCTACACAAGTGATCAAAACTTGTTAGATAATTTTCATAAAAAACCAAGGCGAGGAAGAGGAGCTGCGACCAATATGGTGTTGACTTCTACTGGAGCTGCGAAGGCGGTAACTAAAGTTTTCCCTCACATGAAAGGGAAGTTGACTGGGAATGCAGTTCGAGTTCCAACGCCAAATGTTTCCTTGGTAATTTTGAATTTGACTTTGAATAAATCAACTGATGTCAATTCCGTCAATGCGATGTTAAAAGACGCAGCATTGAATGGGGAATTAGTGGAGCAAATTCAATATTCCACTTCCACGGAATTTGTTTCGAGCCATGCCGTTGGATTATTTGCCACTTGCGTTTTTGATGCTCCATCGACCATAGTTTCAGAGGATGGTAAAACGGTTACGTTGTATGCATGGTATGATAATGAATTTGGGTACAGTTGCCAAGTTGTTCGATTAGCTAAGCATGTAGCCAAAGTTAGAAGAGCAGTTTATTACTAGTAACCAACGACTTTAGTCGGATGAAAAAAAAGATATAAAAAGGAGTTATCAGTTTAAGTTGATAACTCCTTTTCCTTTTTATAAAATATTATATTTGCAGAAAAAATGGATTTTATCGAAAAAACAAAATCATGGATTCAAACTTTTGTAATTGGCTTAAATATTTGTCCGTTTGCTAGTCATCCATTTCAAGAAGATAAAATTCGGTATCGTTTAGAAGAATCAGAAAGTGGGGAGAAATTAGTAAAAACGTTGATGGAAGAATTGGATTTTTTACAAAAAAATGAAAATACAGCAATCGAGACGTCCATTTTAATTCATCCAAATGTCTTGACCGATTTTTTAGACTATAATGATTTTTTATCGATTGCTGAAGCAGTTTTGGAGGAGATGGATTTAGAAGGCGAAATACAAATTGCCTCTTTTCATCCTGATTATCAATTTGCAGGTGAGGGAAAAAATGCACCGTCAAATTATGTAACTCGCTCTCCATTTCCAATGCTTCATTTGTTACGGGAAAGCAGTGTTACAAAAGCAGTTGAGACTCATCCGAACACAGAACAAATTCCTTTTGACAATATTCAAAAACTCAATGATTTAGGTTTGGAACAAATTAAAAAAATGAACCGAACATAATTCTAAAATATCTGTTTAACTCTTTTATATAAATAATTTTTATAATGAAAATCACCTTAGAAACTACCGATTCACTTCAACATTATATTGCCAAAAACGATGCAGGTCATTCTATTCAATTGAGTGGAGATGGCACAGCAACTGGCCCAATGCAAGCCGTTTTGATGGCCGTAGCTGGATGTAGCACTATCGACATTGTGATGATTTTGGAAAAAATGAGGCAGGAAGTAAAAGACATCAAAGTAGAAGTGGAAGGAACGCGAAGAGAAGAAATCCCAAGAGTTTATACTAAGATCAATTTGCACTATAAAATTTTTGGAAAAGTAAAACCGAAAAAGGCAGAACAAGCCGTTGCCTCTTCTTTAGAAACTTATTGTTCCGTTGTGAAAATGATAGAAAGAGAAGTGGAAATAACGGGTACTTTTGAAATCATTGAGGATTAATTTTTTTGTCAAATTGATAAAAAACAGTTGATAGATAAAAGAAGATGATCTATATGATTTTTTCAGCAGTTCACTCAGGAAAATCAAATAGTGAAGGAAGAAAAAGTCACCTTTGTGGTGATTTTTGGTAGAACTAAATTTTTCATTTTTCAATAAGTCCTAAGGCGGATAAGTAATAGTAGTTTCTAGTATAAGATTTGCAAATAGAAAGACTATTGTTGTTTTAATTTCGTTTTCATAATGTATTTTTGACTTTTAAAAAATTAATGATCAATTTCTCTAATTTAATCTATTAATCGCTCGCAACATTTATCTAAAATTTTGAATATCTATCCAATGCAATTATTATTAAAAAAATCAAAGGGGATTTTCTCACTTTGCTTTTTAGTTTTTTTTAGTTTTTCGTTTTTGCAAGCTCAAAATCCAAAACAAAATCCAAAACAAAAAGTAACAAAAATCAAAGGGAAAGTTATCGATGCTGAGACTAAAGAAGCCCTTCCTTTTGTTAATATTGGCTCTCTTGGCACTACGGTTGGGACATCGACTGACTTTGATGGTTTCTATGAAATAGAGTCTCAATGGATGACAGACAAATTGATCGTTTCCTATGTTGGTTATGATACGGATACCGTTGATATTATTGTAGGTAAAAAACAAAAGATAGATATAGAGTTAAACTCCACTTCCACAAGTCTAAATGAGGTGACGATCACCGCTAAGAAAAGAAGGTACAGAAGAAAAGGAAATCCTGCGGTTGATTTTGTAAAAAGAGCGATTAAAAACAAAGATAAAAATAGACTTGAAGGACAAGACTATTATGAATACAGGAAGTATGAAAAAATAGAACTTGATATTAATAACATTACAGATAAATTTCGTGATCGAAAGATATTCAATCAATTCCAGTTTATTTTTGATAATGTAGATACTTCAGCTATAAATGGAAAACCTTTTTTGCCTATTTACATGCAAGAGGGGAATTCTAAGATATATTACAGGCAAGATCCTAAAGATAAAAAGGAGCATCGAGATGCGATAAAAGTATCCAACTTTGACCAGTTGGTAGATGATAAAACAATCTCGCAGCTGGTAAAATTAATGTACCAAGATATTGACATTTATAATAACAATGTTGATGTAGTTGGTATCCAATTCGTTAGCCCACTTTCTAATATTTCCCCTTTTTATTATCATTTTTTTATTAACGATACCATTATGGTTAATAATATTAAATGTATTGACTTAGCTTTTCAACCAGCCAATAAGCAAAATTTTGGGTTCAAGGGTAATTTGGCTATTTCTCTTGATTCTAATTATACAGTCCTCAAAGTTGATATGGGAATTACGGATCAAATCAATCTGAATTGGGTAACAGATATGCGAGTAAAGCAGGAATTTTCCAAAAAAGGGGAAGTGTGGATCATGTCCAAAGACCAATTAGTTCTTGATTTTCAAATTACTAAAAAAGGATTTGGATTTTTTGGAAGAAAATCCACTACTTACACTGATCATATAATTAATCAACCTCCTGATGAGTCTGTTTGGGACGGAGTAAAAAATAAAATAGATGCAGATGATCTGTTTGAAAAAGATGAAAAATACTGGAAGGAAATTAGACCATTTCCGCTAACCAAGGGAGAAGCCTCTGTTTATAAATTGGTCGATACCTTGCAAACTATTCCTACGGTGAAAACAGCACTCAATGTGATCAACTTTTTTTCTACAGGTTATATTCCGGTTGGTCCAGTTGATATTGGCCCAATCAATGGGTTTTATAGTTTTAATGAAGAAGAAGGAGATCGAATTAGATTTGGAGCGGAAACTAATCGAAAATTTTCTTCTAGACTGAGGTTGCAAGGACAAGTACTTTATGCCTTTGGTGATCAAAAATGGAAATATTCTAGCCAAGCCTTATATTCCTTTAATAAGGACTTTATGGAGAATCCAAGGCACCATATTTTATTTAGACATCAACATGATACTAATTTTCCAGGTCAACGGTTAGCGTTCGTTAATGAAGATAACTTTTTACTGTCTTTTAAAAGAGGAAGGACCAATAGATTAATATTATTTACGTCCACCAGAATTGAATACCTAAGGGAATTGGATAGTGATTTTTCTTATCAATTTGGATTTGAACGGAGAAGAGATCGTCCTATCGGAGCACTAGCTTTCAACTATATGGAAGATGAAGTTCAATTATCAGTAGCTGAAGTAGATGTTTCAGAATTTTCATTGAAGTTACGGTGGGCACCTAACGAAGAATTTTTACAAGGAAGAACCTATCGTACTAACCTTTTCAATAGGTATCCCATTTTTAAATTAGATTACCAATACGGAGCGCCTAATTTATTTGGAAGTGATTATGATTATCATCGAGTCACCTTGAATATTTTTAAAAAATTCAATCTTTCTTTTTTAGGGATTATGCATGTATATTTAGAAGGAGGAAAAATGTTTGGGCAAGTACCTTATAATTTGATGTTTTTGCCGCGAGCGAACCAAACTTATTCTTACCAGACTTTCTCTTATAATATGATGAATTTTTTAGAGTTTGTCAGCGATCAGTATGTCAGTTTTAATGGTTTGTATTACATGAATGGATATTTATTAAACAAAATTCCACTTATTCGAAAATTAAAACTTCGGGAAGTCTTTACTTTTAAAATGCTCTATGGTACAGTAAGTGATAAAAATAACCCTAACCTCGATCCATCATTGATTCAATTTCCAACGGATGATTTTGGAAATACCTCTACCTTCAGCCTAGCTAAACAGCCTTATATGGAAGGAAGTGTAGGTATTGCCAATATTTTTAAAGTATTGTCCATTGACTTAGTTCAGCGATTTAACTATCTCGATAATCCAAATATCCCTAATTTGTTTGGAGTCAAAGGATTAGGTATTCGATTTAGAATGGGCTTGGAGTTTTAAAACTGGCCTTTGTTTTTTATAAAAATGAGCCACTTTCAATTTTATGAAAGTGGCTCATTTTTATTGATGCAATTGCAAAAATTAATTTGAGGCTTTTGATTTTTTTGATAAAAAAGAATCTATAACAACTACTAAGGTAAAACCAACCAAAATAAAAACTGTTCCAAATACTGCAACTTTCCAAGCAGAATCACCCATTGAAGAAGGTTGAGTGAAACCATTAAAAGCTAGATAATAGCTGAATATTCCTATCGGCATACTTATTCCAAATGATAAACCATGTCTGAAAAAAAAGTCTTTCCAAGCTCTTGCAAAATCATTCCTATGTTTTCTCCATCTAATTACGCAAGCTATTAGAATCCAAGAGCCAAAGACTAGAGCACTATATGGATTATCTCCTTCTATCACCCCTACAGCCCGTTCAAGGCCGTGTAACAATCCTGTAAAAGTAGCTACATAACTTCCATCAATTCTGTCAAGACGATCATAAACTATCAACCAAGCAAAAAATAAGAAATAGAAAAAGAATTGTACCCAATGACTAAAAACTTCGTCAATCCAAAAAATTTGTTCGTACAAAGAGCCTGAGGAAATATCTAGATAAACTCGAGAATATATTTCTAATGTATTAGCAAAATGTATCCCTTGGGAATAAGTATACATGGTGGCAAAAAATAAAGCCAATACTTTTTTTGTTTGAACTGATTTACCCAAGATTTCTCCTTCATGTGGCCCAAATACCACCACAATCATCCGGTAAAATACATACCATAAAAGAGGAACATAAACTAATTGCTCAAACCAATGATTGGTTGTCACTCCATGAACCATCGTATTACAAATCCAAGTGTAACCTAAGACTTTCCCCAAAAGACCACAAAAAATAACTTTGTAGTGATAGGCAATGCAAACATAGAGCATCAACCATTTAAGTTCTTTACTTTTACCTGCGGGAATAAGATTGGAGGTTATTAGGTGACTTTTAATAGTAATTGGTTGAGGCATAATCCGAAGTTACTTTTGTTTCAGCATATTAAAATAGTTGAGGATTTATTTTTTTCAAATCCGACGTAAAATAGATATATTCTTTTAATATTAACTATTCTAGGAAAAAGATTACCTGAAAACGAGTAAGCGAAATAGGAAATGAACCGTAGTAAAAATCTTTTTTATCTTTATCTTTTTTAATTTCAAAATGAAGCACAATAAAATAGATGTTCACAATGAATTCTTACCAAAAAATAACATAATCAACATATGAATTTTACGAGTTTAATAGTCCTTTTAGGAATTATTTTTTATTATAGTTGGCAAGCGTCAAGAGGTAGAAGTACAGAAGATGCTTCTATTTGGGAGCATTTCAAGCCTTCACTAAAACAGTATTCTGGGTTTAGAGAATTATTACTCTTTATAATTTTCTTGCTTTTATATAAATTATCTAGAGGGTTGGCAATTGGCGATGAAGCCACCGCATTTGCCAATGCACAAAAGGTAATTGAATGGGAACATCAATTAGGTATTCTTTATGAACTTCCAATTCAACAATATTTTTTAGACAAAGTATCTTTGGTCAAAGTTATTAATTGGATATATATTAAACTTCATATCCCGACGACAATCATCTTTTTTGTTTGGTTATTTTACAAGCAAAGAAAGCACTACTTGTTTATTCGAAATGGTTTTTTGGTGGCTAATATTATTACCCTATTTTTCTTTGTAGGGTTTCCATGTGCTCCTCCAAGAATGATAAATGAGATAGCCACCAATCCATATGCAGTTTTTGGAGGAAATGTGTTAAGTAATTTAAATATTATTGGAATACATCTGGGGGAAGGATTCATTGACACTTTAAATCATATTAGTGGAATTAATTTATACAAAGGCCTCAATTCAAAACTGTTCAATCAATTTGCAGCAATGCCTTCTATGCATTTTGGCAATTCATTATTAATTGCTTTCGGGGTCTATTCATATGCCAAGCATAACCTAGTTAAAACTCTAGTTTGGATATACCCACTTTTTGTACTTTTGGTGATTGTGATGACTGGAAATCATTTTTTCCTTGATGCTGTATTAGGAGGTATTATCGTTTTGTTTCCTTATGGAATGATGGTATTGATAGAACGAATTTTTCCACAATGGAAATATAAATTTCGTGGGTCGGAATCATTTATAGAAAATTAAGGTGGATAGACGTTAAAACTATTTGATTAGAATATTAATCAAATAGTTTTAATCAAAAGTTGGTGCATTTATAACCTATTGATTAATAGGTTATTTAAGGTTCAGTTTCAATATATGCCACTACTATATGTGAATATTATTTTTTTTGATAAAATAAAAAAGCGGATGTTCTTAAATTTTAAGAACATCCGCTTTTTAGTAAAATAAAGGATACTTTCCGCAGTCAGGTCACTCTTGAACTAAGATCATCATTTCAATTCCTGGCACATTGATTCGTCCTCCAGAAGTTTTGCCTGAATTTACCTCATCAAATTTTCCATCTTTTAAAACATACTTCCAATTTCCGTTTGGGATTTGAGTAGTCTGATTAGATGAGTTACCATTAAGTACTATGACAATTTTTTTCCATTGATCTCCGACTGCTGCGCCATCAATTTGATAAGTGATCAAGTTGTTTTTAGTTGGAAGAAATTTTAAATTTGCTGCAATGTCTTTTTGAGTCGTCATCTTAAATGCAGGATGTGCTTTTCTCATTTTTATTAAATCTTTCACAAATTGTACCGTCGATAAGTATTGATTTTTTCGAGACCAATCAATTGCATTAATACTGTCAGAACTTTCGTAAGAATTTTCCACGCCATTTTTTGTCCTTAGAAATTCAGAACCAGCGTGCAAAAATGGAACGCCTTGCGAAGTCAAAACAACTCCCAATGCTAAGCTAGCCATTTTTACTTTTTGCTCCTCCGTTGCTTCAGGGCAAGAAATATCCAAGCGATCATACAAAGTATTATTGTCGTGGCAACTCACATAATTAATACATTGAGCAGGTTGGTTAGCCCAAGGTGATTTGGAGTAATTAACTTTTGAATAATCTAACTGAGGATGTTGGGTCGCTCCAACGATTCCAAATTTTATGCTTTCCTCCAAATCTTTTTCTCCACTTATAAATGCTTTGGCATCTGCCGTGAAAACATGACCTTTCAATCCATCTCGAATATCATCACTAAAAACAGCGACTTGATCCAACTGATTTGCATTAGCTTTTACCGCTCTGTCTTTTTCAGGCAAAGGACTTTTTCCAGCGTTCCAACCTTCTCCATAAACGAAGATGGAAGGATCAATTTTATTTAAAGTTTTCGAAACTAAGTTCATCGTTTCGATATCATGAATCCCCATCAGGTCAAATCGAAAACCATCGATATGATATTCTTCCGCCCAATATTTTACAGATTGTAAAATGAAATTCCGAACCATTGGCCGCTCAGATGCAGTTTCATTTCCGCAGGCAGAAGCGTTTGATTTATTTCCATCTTTGTCATATCTAAAATAATATTTAGGAACCAATCGATCAAATGGATTCCAATTTTCAGAACCAGTATGATTATACACCACATCCATCACGACCCTAATTCCGGTATCATGAAATGCTTTGATCATCGTTTTAAATTCTCGAATTCGAGCTGCTCCATCGATCGCATCAGTTGCATAACTTCCTTCAGGTACATTATATAAATGCGGATCATAGCCCCAATTATATTTTCTCTCCGCCTCCGGTTTTTTTTCATCAATGCTTCTAAAATCAAAAACAGGGAGCAAATGAACATGGGTTACGCCCAATTCTTTGATATGGTCGATACCTGTGGAAAGTCCCTCTGGACTCAAAGTTCCCAATTCTGCTAAACCTAAATATTTCCCTTTTTGTTGAATACCTGAATTTTCAGCAATGCTCAAATCTCGAACATGCAATTCATAAATGACAATATCATTTGGTTGGGCGAGGGGAGGACGTTGATCATTTTCCCAACCACTAGGATTTGTTTGGGAAAAATCTAAGACTTGGGATCGTCGACCATTTCTACCGCAAGCGACGGTATAAGGATCAGGCGATTCATTTTTCCAATCATTATATCTTTTGACTTGGAAAGTGTAATATTTTTCTTCCAAATTTTCTTTGACCGTAACTGACCAAACTCCATTTTTATCCATCTTCATTTTGTGGGAAGATACGATGGCACTATCATCATCTTTATCGTAAATAAATACTCGACCATCCTGAGCATTGGGCGACCAAAACTTAAAGGTAGTTTGGTCAGGAGAAAATAGGAATCCTAAATCATCTCCATCATAAACTGGATAATCTTCTATTTTTTCATATTTAAGTTTCACTTCTTCCTGATTGTTTTCGCAGCTAAAAAATGTAAAAATTAAAAATAGGAAATAGATTGAATTGGTTTTCATTGTTTTGACTTTTCTTGAAAAATATAATTTCAATTAAATGTAAAATTAATTTTCAAAGCATTTAAAAAAAATGGTCAAATGATTTAATTCAAACTACAGAATGATGTTTTGACTCCACAGTTTATTTTTCTACCACATAGAAC
>Ga0209712_10001163_pt1 | contig 22596 bp, 24 predicted proteins | sample ArcOceMetagenome_FD_187443 | JGI IMG/M metagenome (GOLD analysis project Ga0209712, IMG submission 187443) | Marine eukaryotic phytoplankton communities from Arctic Ocean - Arctic Ocean - Greenland ARC118M Metagenome (SPAdes) (version 2) | ecosystem: Environmental > Aquatic > Marine > Oceanic...
AGAATTCCATGATTTCTCTAATAGTCATATCTTCAAAATTAAAACCATACGTTTTCTCTTGCATGTTTTTTTGATGAGACATTATATCTTCTAAGTGTGTTGTTGATTTATCATAGAAATCATTTACTTCTAGATCCTTACATTCATTATCTATATTTGCCATTTGTTTTTTATTTTAAAGGTTCTTTTCTTCATTAACGTAGTTATCAAGTCCTTGGATATACGCAACAGCATCTAATAAATTATCACGTTTGTGATTGTAACTTTCTCTAGAGAATTTAAGAGCTACTAGTGCCTTAAACATATCTGCACCTGTTACTTCGTGACCTGTCATTCCTTGGAATATCATAGCTGCTCGGTCCATGCCTTCTGAAAAAGGACCGTAGTTACGATCAGCTTCTTCACTTCTATTATTTACGATATCATTCGCTTCTTCTAAAATGCTTTTCATTCTTTTTATGTTTGTTATTATACTAATAAATATTAAAATGTTTCTAGTCCATTTTAGTTAAAGCGACCCATCCTCTATTTTTACAAAACTTGTGAGGAATTCCATCAACCATTGTATATGGTGATCTAACTATTTCCTTTTCATTGTTTTTAATTGCTCTTGCATTTAAATCATCAAATTCTTCTTTAGTTGGGTTTTCTACGATTTTTGCTTCTTGTTTAAATTCCCAAGGGTGTTTGTGTGAAATAGCCATAATTTGTTTGTTTATTTGTTTTTATTATTTATTTGGTTTTCTAATTCGATTGCAAGATCTTCGATTCCTTCGTTATAAGCCCATTGGGTTTCATCGCCTGGATTTCCGTATCTGATGTTTTCTGATGCTCTTTCTAATAGGATTTGTAATTCTTCTAGTTTCATATGTTATGTGTTTTGTTATATGTAAATATAAACCTTTTTATTGATATAAAAAAACTTTATTGCATTTATTTTTAATAAGTTTCCATATCAGATTGTCGTTTCTCATGATCATGTTCACTATACACATTTAAGTTTAAGTAAGTATTACCTTCAGACAAACCTACGAAGGTAGTATTTTCTCTAATATCTTTATCATATGAAAAACAAAAATCATATTCCTCTTGAGTAAGGTATTCCTGTGTGTTCATAATAGATTCAAATCTTTGGTACTCTTCGTTTGCTGTGTAATTTGTTTGTTCTGACATATTTGATTGGTTATTTGTTATATGTAAATATAAACAAAAAAAGTGAACCAGGAAAATCCTGACTCACTTATTTTTAAAAGTTATTAACAATTATACATACTATTTTCCGATTTTTCCATAGTATTTATTTAGAGCAGCTAACCTATCGTCTGCATCTACTAGCATTATTAACGCTTCTTCTGCGTTTTTGTAAAAATCCCCGGTAGAGTGATCCCCTATACCTGTTCCTTTTTCGCCTAATAAATCTAGGGATAGGAGTGCTTTTGCTTTATCTGCTTCAGCTGAAGTTCTAAGCATTATGATTAAATGTTTATTCATGTTTTTTTGTTTTTAATTGTGTTTACTTGTTCTAATAAAAATTCTTTAAATGATAGGTTAATCCATTCAGGGTATAAACCTCTTACCTTTGACGAATCAACAGCATATCTTCTATCATGTCCTAATCTATCTGCTACGAATTCAAACTTTGGTTTTTTACCTAACATCTCTCCGATCATATTTACGATTTCAATATTCTCATATCTTTCTCCGGATCCAATGTTATAAACTTCACCTTGTTCTTCAGATAACATAAGATTGTATAATATCTGTGTATTATCTTCTACGTCAATCCATTCTCTTATTTGGTTACCATCTCCATATACTGGGATTATTAAATCCTCTGCAATAGATTTTATGATTTTTGGAATAAACTTCTCTGCATTTTGTTTAGATCCGTAATTATTACATGTTCTTGTAATTAAGTATGGCAATCCAAATGTTCTTCCAGCAGCTTCTACTAAAAGATCACTCGCAGCTTTAGTTGCTGAATAATAAGAAGATCCTTTCAATCCGAAAGTTTCGTTAGATTCTGCATCCCAGCATATATCATCCATATCTCCATAAACCTCATCGGTTGAAATATGAATAAATTTCTTAAGGTCTTTGTTTTGTCTGGCACACTCTAATAAATTGAATGTTCCTTCAACATTAGTTCTAACAAATGGTTTTCCATCTTTAATAGAGTTGTCTACATGACTCTCTGCTGCAAAGTGTACGATATAATCATAAGAACCTAAGTCCTCTGCTGTTACATCACAAATATCCATATTAAGAAAATCAATATTAGGTACATTAACTCTACGTGCATCTGCAGCATACGTTAAGTTATCAACTACCAATACTTCTGCATTTGGGTTTTTTCTTCCGATTGTGTTTACGAATTCAGATCCTATAAATCCAAATCCACCTGTTACGATTATTCTCATGATTCTTCTAATAAGTCTTTAATTGCGTTTTTATATTGTTCCTTTGTTAAATTACCTTCAAAGTGCTGGGCTATTTGATCTCTAATTGCTAGCATCAAATACTGAGCAGGCGATGTGTTACTATCATTCTTTGCTCTGTCAATTAAATCAGGGTTTTGTTTAACCGTTTGTATAGTAATCAAGTCCTTTAGCTTAGTCGTAGACCATCCGTGGGCTCTAGTAGTATAAATAACTTCTGGAGATAGATTATCCCCTGAGAACCTCTTACCGATATAGTCATCACCTAAAATTCTAATCTCAGGCTTATAAAATTCTATTAACTTTATTAAGTCTTCCTCTGTTTGATACGTAACAACCTCATCAACATATCTTATTGCCATTAGTGTTTTATATCTTTCGTATAATGGAATTACTGGTTTGTATTTAGTGAATCTTGTTTCAGATGGATCTATTTGTAGAAACACCATGAAGTAATCACAATGTTGCTTTGCAGTTTCAAATGTGTAAATATAACCTGGATGTAATAGATCAAAGTTACCTGCTGTAAATCCTATTTTTCCTTTAGAATTATTCATATAAATTACCTTGTTTTAAGTTTAAATATAAGTATAGTTGCTTTGCTATGTCTTGGACAGTTTCATCCGGGAAAGCTTCATTTAAACATAGTGTTAATACATAATGATCTACCATATTCTTAGCGGCATCAATATGTGATTGATTAATACAAGAGTCTATTGTCTTTTGTATTTTGTCTAAGGCCTTTGTTGACCATGTTGTGTAATTCTCTGGTTTGAATAAAAATTGCTGCATACGTGTCTGTTTAAATAAGAAATGCTCTGTAGTTTATACAGAGCATTCTTGAATTGTTTCAACACGCGGTTGAATGTATTTCGATGATACGCGAAATTCGTTTAATATTTTATTTTGAGTCTATTGACATGAATTCGTTATCTCTAATCTCTAAATTGTTATTACCAACTGATGCCATTGTACCATAGATTGTATCTTTTTTAGAAGCTATTGGAGAATTCATCATTCCAGTCTTATCTATTTTCTTATACAATTTGCTACCGTTAACATCATCCATAAATCCAACGTTAATTACTAATTCATATCCAACGAATAATTGGTTAGAATCTTCGCTGTTTAATTTATTAATTTCGTCAATATGAAATCCTTTATCTAGATTAGCTGTTACGAATAATACTGAATCCATACTCTTTGCTCCCTTTTCAACAACATCCAAGATAATCTTTTCTCCAGTTGATTTAAAACTTGACCATGCTTTATTAACCTCAGCTAAAGTTGCTTTTTGATCTCCTTCATAAGAAACTTTTTCTATAGTTTTCTTAAATGCTTGCATTACCTTTCCTACTAGTCCTTTAGAACTATAAACTCCAGTCATTCTATATACCTTTTCGTTTACGAATTGTTCGAATAATTGTACGTGTTTCATGATTTTATTTTAATTTTATTATTTTATTAATATTCAAAAGGTGGAGTTCCATAATCCTTTCTCTTAACGGCATACCATACTGCTTTATATGTGAAATACCACCAATTGTCTGATTCTATAATATAAACTTCTCCTTTAGGTGCTACTCTCTTGTAACCTCCTCTTGTAAAGTTCTTTGTTACTGGAACACCATCATCCCACGTTTTATTAGTTGATTGAGCTTCCATTCCAGAACCATCAAAGGTTGCTAAGTGAATTTCTGCATTTTTACCTTCAGCTTTTTCATCTGCTGCGAATTGTACAAGACCTGCAGATTTTGTAGCTGCTTCATTAACTATTGATTCATTGTATAAATGGACATAGTTACTTCCTTTTTCAGAATAAACTGATTTTATTTTAAATTCTTTTTGTGCTTTAGTATAATATGCTTTAAAGAATAAGTTATCTTCTAGATCTCCGAAGAAATGATCTGACTTACCAACATAAAATTTTGCATTTGGATAAAGTTTTGTAACTTCTTCTTTTGTTTTTGCATCTAGAACTTCTTTGTTGAATTCTTTTACAAATTTAGCTTCAGAAACTAATGATTCATACTTTTCCATATTGATGAAAACATCTGCAATATCTTTATTACCTATTGTATTATAAACTGCATTTGGGTGTTTATTACCAATTGCTGCATTAACAACGTCTCCATTATCCTTTACTGTATAACTTCCACCATCGTACTTTTCACCATCAATTGAAATTTCAAAACCAGCTCCTTTACCTTTAACATATTCTAAGTCGTGTACCTTTGCTTTAACCATATCAGCTTGAGAAATTGCAGATGCTATTAAGTTAGCAGCAGCTTCCACTTCTTTTTTACTAAATTTAAATTTTTCAGTAACTAATGATTCGTATGCAGTACCTTTAACTTCTTCTGGTTTATTAAACCTTTTAATATTACTTTTACATTTTTTCAATAGATCTATAATACTATTTAATGTTTCGCCTTTACCTGAATCATTACCAGCTTTAAGCCAATCATAATACTTTGATAATTCTTGACTAGCTTTGTATAATTCATCTTCTATCGTATCCTTAGACATTCTAGAAAATGCTTCATTAACTACAGATTCGCCAAGTCCTAATAATTCATCGTACATTGAAGCTGCCATTTTCATTGTATCTTTTGTTTTCTTAACATCATCTTTAAATTCCTTAAAGAATTGTTTAATAAATGAATTTTGATCTTTTGCATTTTTTGCTAAATCTTTGTATATTCCGAAAACACCTTCATTTGTATTTACAAATTCAGATAAATTTGTTGTTAATTTATTTTTTGATTCATTAAAAAATGATTCGAAGTTTTGTAATTTTTTCATTTTTTTCTTTTTCTTTTTATATTCCTTTTCAGAGTCTCCGCTACCTGCTGGGATATCCCCTGATCCAGTTTGAGTTGCCGTTGGTAAGGTAACCTCCCCCATTCCTGTAATAGAACTTGTTGTTATATTTTCGAAAATATCTTTTACTCTATTCTCTGTTTTTTTCAATTCGTGCTCTAGTTTCATTAAGAATTCTTTTTCATTATTAAATAAACCATACCCTAAATCAAATCCTTGTTCTACGGATAAATCTTTCTTTTTAAATTTTGATTTATATTTTTTATTAAATAATGAAATGAACGTATCAATCTTATCTTCACGTGGATAAAAATAAATGTGATAACCTGCAGTACGAGCAGAATCCCAATATATTCCTTGTGAATCTTCGCGTCTAACTAGTGGTAAATCATACTCTATAGTCCATTCGCCATCCTCGGTCGTTTTATCATATATAGTATCTTCATTAGGACTACCTCCCTTAGGATCTCCTTTCCAAAACTTAAACCCATATTTTTTTAATAGTGATTCTATTTTGGCATCAATACTCTTTGATTCCTTTAATTGATTTTCTTCTAGTTCTTTCATATTACCAAGCGTAATCAAATTTCTTAATCTTAGAAACTTTATCTTTTATTTCTTTAGCATAATTTTTAGCTTCTTTCTCAGCATAATTAGATGAGTATTTCTCTGCTTTAGCCTCTTCAGATTGTTTAGTATAATCAACGTATCTACTATAATCATCTAATATATGAGACATGTGGTTTGATGCGTCTCTCATTTTAGCTTCATTACCCTTAGAATTTCTTCCAATAATAATATCTCCGTATCTTCCTTTTTCACCTTTAGCTAAACCCTCTTTAATTTGAGCTGATAATGCATCAATAGAATCTGAAACCATTTTATCTAATGGTAATTTAGAAGCTTTAGTTGCTAATATTTCTTGATATCTTGCTTTGTTTGCTTTTTTGAAGTCTTTATCATTCATAAATGCAGTAGCTCCTGATTTTTGATCTACTCTTGCAGCAATTTCTGATCTAGAAGATTTGGTAAGATTTGATAAACTAAATGCTACTGCTCTATCTGCTAAATCAGCCGCTCTTTTAATTGAAGCTATTCCCGTTGCATCGTATCCTTTATATGCTTTGTTACCACCAACTGCCATTCTATCATCTCCACCTTTTAAAGTTTTGGTGTTCTTCTTTCTTCTATATCCTGTTGATTCATATTGAACTCCTAAGAAATCTTTTCCTCTTGTTAATGCTAAAACACCAGGAGCAACTGATCCTGTTCCGAATGGATTTGCTTTGTCATTATCAACTATATAAAATACTACAGTGTCTCTATCGTTAGCATATGCTTTATAAGCTTCTTTAGGTGTCATGTCGATTAAATCTTCGTCTCCGATTTGATCTAATTTCATTTTAGTTAATTGATAAAATGCTTTAGGTAATGCAGCATCTGCTTTATCGCCGTATGTCATTGAATCTGTCATTGTTAATAAGTTTCTTAACTTAGAAGATTTGAATGCTTCGTTAACTACTGATTCTTCGATGTATTCTGCTAAATCAGCATCATCCCATCCGTCTGGAGATGCTAAAACTTTTTCAAGATCTTCTCTTTTCCCCGTTAGTTCAACTTCTGGAAATCCTGAAGGACCTTCTTGATCAATAACTTCGATTGATACTTTGTTCTTTTTTAAGAATTTTAAAAAGGCTTTATCATCAGGTTGTGTTGCATCCATAACAACAGTTGCTTCGTTTGCACTAATAAATTCTTGAAAAGATTCCTTTACTAATTTAGTTTTCATAATTTGCGTGTTTTTGTTCTCTTGTAAATCTAGTGCCCATCCATACTCAACGTATTTTATAGCATCTTCAATAAATACTTTATGTTTTTTTGCTAGTTTTTTAACTACATCTAATGTTACTTGACTGTTTGGCAATTTTGAAATTGCTTTATCAAATCCACTAGGAACCCATACTTCTGGATTTTCTGTAGTTGCTTCGTTTACTGTAATTCCTTTAAGAATTCTTTTTCCTAAAGTTGATAATGAAATTCCTTCCTCAGAAACATTAAATAATTTACCATTTCTATTCATCCATCTTTTAGAGTTAGATGAAAGTTCCTTTAAAATTCTATCAAATTCACCAGTTGCTACTTTACCATCCTTGATAGCTTCTAACATTTTATTTCTGATCTTAGCTGTCATTCCAACCGTTTTTGCAGGGTGTGATTCAGTATAAGCTCTTTTTGTTACTAGCTTTTTCTCGTTCAATTTACCTGGTTGATCGCTATGTTGATTTTCCATTTATTATTACTTTTATTTTATATTATTAGATTATATATCTATTATTTATAGTACTAAAATTAATTAGTTAATTTATTCATATATTGTTCGAATGTCATGAATGATCCAGTTGTCTCTTTTGATTCTGGAACTAACTCCATAACGTTCTCTAATTCTGACTTTAAAACACCATACATTTTATGGATTGCCCTAGGAGTCATTTTCTTAAATGTCTTTTCATCACCATCTAATAATGCATTTCTAACTTGAGTTGCTGAAATATTATCATCTGTTCTTGGAATTTCAAAAAGACCAAAATCAGCTCTAGCATTTAATTGATCTCTATAAGAATCATTGTTTACTTGATATCCGTAAGATTTCATTCTATCAGATCCTGTTCCCCATAATACTGGTTCATAATTAGGTCTTAGTTCATTAAACATTTTATCTATCGCTGCTGATGGAAGTACTATAATATCCTTTAGGAATTTATATTGCTTTTGAACATTTTTAAACATTTCAATTTGTAACTCTTCGCTATAAGGTCTTTTAAATTCTTCACCTTTCTTTATCTTTTTTGCTTTAATTAAAAATACAACTACAGGAAATCCATTTTCCTTATGCATTGTTTCTAATACTTTAGCATGGCCAAGAGTAAACGGTTGAAATCTACCAACAAATATATTGACTGGTTGTTTTCCTTGTTCTCCGTATGTTACTGTTAATGCCTCATTAACACTCATCTTAGTTTTAATTTTATCGTGAAGTATAAAGTTACTATAATCGTAAATAGAGTTTTCATCAGTGTTTTCTACGAATACAACTTCATTTATTTTATCTACTACATTATTTAATTGAACTATCATGTCATCATTTAAAATGTCAGAGGACTTGCTCTTTTGCTTTCTAAATGTTCCTAGTGTAATTTTGAATAAACTTGATAATACGTCGTTAGATACATGTCTGAGTGTCTTCTCGTTCTTTATAAAGTTAGTGTTTAGGTTAAATGAGTTTCCTTTAGAGAATTCTGCATTTTCAAAATTAACTCCAATATATCTTGAAGCATTTTTACCAATATATTCATTAAATACAACTGACATTAATTCAATATACCTATGATCAGCACTTTCCTCAACTAATTGTATTTTACTAAAGTCATAACTAGTAAAGTATTCTAATATATCTGCAATTGCTATTTGATACATGTGAGAACTTTCGCGACTTTCATTAATTGATTCTCTTATAAAATCTTCTAATTTAAATGATTTTATCTTTTTTCCTTCTGCGAAGTTTAAGATTAAACCGTCAATTTCTTGTTCTAAATCTTCTTGTAATACTGATTTAGTTGAGTTTGGATTAAAAAGTTTGTAAATTTCTTTTGTAAATGAAGTTTCAGTCTCAGTTACTATATCATAATCAAATGACTGTGAGAATTCTTTATCATTCATTTCTAACAATTTTACTAATTGTTCTTTCTGCATTGAATCTAAGACACCATAAAAAATAACATCTTGCTTTTGCACTTCTAATACATTTGACCACTTTTCTAAAATAGATGGATCAATTATTGTTTTCTTAACCTTACCACCTTCAGTCATTTGCTGAATGTTTGTTAAGATTAAATTGCTAGTTGGCGTAGAATCGTATGAATATGAAGATACATTAGTTTCTGGTAAATATTCAAATCCAAATCTATAATCAGTAGGTAATTGTTCCTTAGAACTTGGACTTAAACTTTGAATGTGTTTAATACCAACTTCATATAAGGACATTATAGTCCTATCAATAATTGTAAGTGGTTTAGAGTTTGAAGACTTATAGAATTCAAACTTTTCATTAGTTCTTCTAACATAAAATGAAGGAGCTGAAATCTTTTCAACAACCATCACTTTATTATTTAATAATCTCTGGAACTCGTTTGAGTTAGTTCCTTGAAAATGTTCTCTTAGTTTTGTAAGTGCCATATTCTATTTTATTGTTTATCTTCCTCCGTATTTAATGATTCCCATTAATTGATTAATTGCTGCAAATGTTCCAGTAAGTTTAAAAACTTTACCTTTATATACAAATACAACTCCCTCAGTTGGGATTATAGATTCAATACCTCCGATTCTATCTAATCTGTCTAATTCTGCAATTACTTTATTAACTTGTTCTGCACCTCCACCTTTTTTAATCTTGTCAGCTTCAGTTCTAATTTGAGTATGTAATCGTTGCATCTCCTTATCAGGATTAGCAGCAACAAAGTTACTTGCATTTTTAAGAATAACACTACCTAATTCTAAGAAAAGGTCTTCGAATGGTCTAATATTTTCCTTTTGTTTCTTTTTAAAATCTTCTTTATCGAATTTCTTAATAACTGATGCTTTATCTTTTCCTAGTGTTTTATCTAAAGATCTTAAGTTAAGAGTCTTTTTATCTCCATAAGCCCATCTTAATAATAAACCTTCTTTATGGTCTTGTGTTAGATCTGGAAAGTTTGCTTCTATTAATTCTCTCCACCACATCTCGTGATATCTAGAAACTTCATCAGCATCTGTTAAATTATAACGATTCTTTAGATCTTCTACCTTTTTTATGAATTTATTCTTATTTGTTTCAAAGTCAATATCTTTACCTAGTTTAATAACTTGAGGTGGAATCACTGTAAATGTTTTTCCAATATTAAGTTTTAAATCTTTTAGTGCTTTTGCAATACTATTAGCATACTTAGTTTCTTCTCCAATAATATTACCTTCACCATCAGTTACTTTAATTCCGTGGAATTGAATAACATCTCTGTCATAATATATAACGTTTGGATTCTTAGAGTAAATAAGCTCCATGTTCATGAAGTTCTTACCATTATCAAATATCTCTAAATCTTTAGATGATAATTTATTTAATGAATCTGCTAAATCTTCTGCAGCAAATTGAAAAGTGTCTTGAACTAATTTACTTGGATGTCCATCGAATTTGTCTTTAAATTGAGATAGAGACATTGGGTTTTTCATATCCCCTTTGTTTCTAGCAAATTTAACTTCACCATCTTGTACTGTTGCAAATACATTTTGACCATCTGTCTTTTCAGTTGCTTCTTCTTCAAAGTTTAATTCACCCTGTAAACCAGCATGTACTATCTTTTTAAAATCTCCAAATGTTAATGATTGATCATCAAAGGGGTGCTTCATGTGACCTGCTGCTCCTCCTTCTAATATTAATTGAGAGTCTTGTACGTTCGTATTAGATCTCTCTATAAGAAACTGTTCGTATGTTAAAATAGGTTTTTTCATATATGTAAATATAATAAAAGGAAATGACCTGGAAAAATCCAAGTCATACTTTTTTTTGTTTTTTATCCTAATGAAGATGTTAAAATACCAACTGCAGCGCCATAATCTCCGTCGCTTTTAGATAAGATACCATCAATAGCTTCTTTTGCTTTAGCTTCGTCAAAATCTTCTCCGAATGCTTTTTGTAAAACAGTATTTGCGTATTCAGTAAATTCTTCGTCAGATTTAATTTCTGCTTCAGTAACTACTGATTCTTTAACAACTAATTCTGCATCTATTGCTACTTCATGTGAAATAGTCTCTAAACCATTAATTAGAATTGTACCATCCTTTTGTATGCCAGTAACTTCACCAGAATCAAAAGGTTTTTTAGAACTTTTACCTAAAACAGAAACTCTATCGCCTATTTTAAATTTAGCTTCGTTAACTTCTGATTCTTTAATAAATATTGCTTCATCATCACTATATCCTGGTTCTAATGAAAGTCCATGTTTTTTCATTAATGATTTGTATTTATCAACATTATTAATAAACTCAATAGCATCGTCACCCATATCACTTGGTTCTGTGTTTAGAAATCCTGAATAATGATCGTGCTTTTTATCAAATTGATAGTCGTTAGCGATATTTGCTAGGAATGTATTAACTCCTGATTTACCTTCGTTAACTTCTGATTCATTATAACTTACAATGTCAGAATATTTAACTTCGTGTTCTTCACCGTCTTGATCTAATGCAAATATAACTTTGTCATTCCACATTGCAGTGTTTTCGTCATTTCCATTATCTGGGTTGTATATGATAAATTCATCACCATTTGCTAATTGAATAATACCATCATCTTGTTTCATTGCTTTCATTAACTTCTTCTTGTCAAATTTAGCTTCTGTAACTATTGCTTCTTCAACTTCTTCAGTCTCTTCAACTTCTTCAGTCTCTTCAACTTCTTCAGTCTCTTCAACTTCTTCAGTCTCTTCAACTTCTTCAGTCTCTTCAACTTCTTCAGTCTCTTCAACTTCTTCAGTCTCTTCAACTTCTTCAGTCTCTTCAACTTCTTCAGTCTCTTCAACTTCTTCAGTCTCTTCAACTTCTTCAGTCTCTTCAACCTTGAAAGTTTCTCCTTCAAATTCAAATTCTTTTTCTCCAGCTTCTTTAGCTTTTCTAACTGCATCTCCGAAAGCATTACCTTCTTCAACTTCTTCTGCTTCAGTAATTACAGATTCAAAGGCTGGAACTAATCCAGAACCTCCGTAAATATCTGCCATCATCCAAGTTTTAGAACCTTCGTCCCATAGGTAAACATATTCTGCACCGCTCTCATCACTTGCTGTTCTAAGATAATTATCTATTTTTTTAACATTTCCTGTTTCTCCAGTAGTACTATCGTTATAGTAGTTTATTGCATCAACATTTTTATCTAATCCTGAGTTGTTTCCTTTAGAAATAACAACATCAACATTTTTACCACCTTTAAATGATTGTTTGATAATTGGTAATACGTTTTCTGGATATGAATCGTAATGCATATATACAGAAGTAATATTTCCTTTTTTATCTATTTTACCAAATTGACCTCTTGTTCCTTCGTTTAAAACCGTTTTAGTTTCTTTTAAAAGAACTGGGTAAGTGCTACCGTCATATTCAAATTCTTCTAAACCTTCATCTTTAGCTTTTCTAGCAGCTGCAACAAATGCCCTTCCTTCAGAAACTCTAGATTCCATAATTTGAACTGATTCAAATTGTGCATTAAATCCATTAAGTAAATTTTCAGCTGTTTTAGTTTCTTTTAAATAGTCTAAGAACATTGCTGTTCCTTCAACGATTGTAATTCCACCCCATTCTCCAGCAGTTGCGATTCTAGATGCAAGTTCTGAAATAGCTTCTCTAATTTTAGGCATTGGTAGCTTTAATTCTACACCACCTAATTCTGCAACTTTAATAGTTACTGGTTTAATATTACCTTTGATTGTTTTCATGATAGCGTAAGCTTCTCTAGAGAAGTTTGCATCTTCCATTGCATCAAAGAATAATTGTTTTAATACTCCTAATTTATGTGATTGATCATTAGCTCCAAATGCAGGATATTCGTTCCATATTTTAACTAATTGATTAAATACTTTCTTAGCTCCTCTTTTACCTGTTACAATAATAGCTTCGTTAAGTTCATGTTGAACATTTTCTTTAATACCAAATTCTTTAGCTAACAGAGTTTGTACGTCTCCGACGTTTGCACCAGAGATTTCCATACCTTCAGTATCTATTGCAGCAAAATCTTCAGGTTGGGCATATACGAATTGAAACAATAAATCTTCAACATCATTAATGTCTTTCTTGTTCTTTTTGTAAACATCTTTTAATTCTTTCATAGTAACTGAAAGACCTAAAGCACCGTGCTCTTCAGAATCAATATCTAATTGAAATAATTCTTTAGCTTCAGTTATTAATGATTCATCAACTTCTTCATCAGATTCTTCATCTTCAATTTCATCAGATACTTCAATTTCGATTTCAACTTCTTCTTCAGAAACGTTTCCAAATGCTTTAGTTATAAATTCTCTTTTAGTATCTTCTGCTAAATCTTCAAATGAATTGATTTCCATTTCATCAAGCAATGTTGATATTTTTGTAGCTAAATCAGAACGCTTTGTAGCATTCTCTTCAGCCAATTGTGTAGCAACTTGAGTTGCTTTGATTTCCGAAAAAGTCTTAAAGGACGTTATTCTATTAATTTCTGCCATTTTAATGTATTTTTTTATTTAATTTATCTTTATACTTCTATATATCTCCTTCAAATCTGACTATTTTAATATTATAATCAAATTTTTCTTGTCTATATATTGCTTGGCGGGCCTTACCGTGTTTATAAAGGTAATTATCCCATTCACTTGTTCTTATATTATCTACAAAATCTACTATTAATACCTTATCTTTGGATGAATGTTGTCTTAATCCACGTCCAATTGACTGTCTTATAATTACTTCCGATTTGAAAGATTCCGTAAAGAAGATATTGTGTATCTTTTTAATTGAGATACCTGTTGAAAAGGTACCAAACGATGCGACAATAACAACTTCTTCTCCTGCTTCCATTTTCTTTTTGTATTCTTCCCTAATATCTTTGTCAGTTCCACCATCAACATAAAATACACGCTTATTACTTTCTTGTCTAAGCTTTTCATATATTTTTTTACCGTGTTCAATCCTGTGAAAAAGGACAAGACTATTCCTGGGTATTCTGGAAATAACGCTTGTAATAAAATTGAGACGACCTTCGTTGTTAATAACGAAATTCTGTTCCAATGAAAAAACGTCTTTACTATCATATTTATTTTGTGCAAGCTCTTGAAATGCTTGTCTTTGTTTATCTGTTGCATAGTTCATTTCAATAACTTTAACTAAACACTTTGCGATATGTCCTTGTTCTTGTAAGAAACTTGCCTTTACTTCACTAATCACTGGGCCGGTCTGGCTCATTAGTGTTAGTTTATCTAAAGTACCATCCTTAGGTATTGTACCTGATAGCCCATATTTATATTGAGCGTTTGTACATTTTTGTAGGATTGTTTTAATTGAAGCACTTTTTGCTTTGTGAGTTTCATCAACTATAACTGCATCAAATTGTTCAAAATATTCCTTGTCTTTTTTAACAAGAGATTGATATGTACCAATAATAACATTCTTATTGCTCTTGATCTTTTTACCTGCAAATATTTGTTGAATCTTTAAGTCAACCTTATTCATATAATTATAGTCATGAAAATCTTCATGTGCCTGTAATACTAAAGAAACATTAGGTACTATAAATAGTATCTTCTCAGCCTTTTTCTTTTCAAGCATATATGCTACGGTTAAAAAACTAATAAGTGTCTTTCCTGCTGATGTTGCAAGCTCCGCTAGACACTTTCTAAATTTAAGTATATTATATGCAGTTTCTATCTGATAGTCCCTTGGCGTTATCTCTGCACCATCGAAGAACTTAAGAGCCCACTCCTCAAAGGCTTCTGCGTTAATATCTGGATCAATTAAACGTTTAATTCCGTTTATTTGTACCTCTATTTTATAATCTTTACAAATCTGAATTACATATCTCCACAATCCAGCTGGAATCCATTTGTCATCTTTAATATAAGAGACATATCCATCCCACACTCCTCGCTTTACTAACGGATTAAATCTCCAACTGTCGATACGTTTCGTCAGGGAGATTGTAGTCTGTTCTAATTCAAGTTCAGTAGCATCATCAATTCGTAAAAATTGATTATCGTCTGTTAATGTTAGTATCAATTATCATTGAACTATTTTTTATATTCTTGACATATCAAGGCGATTCTTTATTGCAAAGCCCATATTATCAAGAGTCTTCACAGAAGCTTCAATAAAGCTTTTCTGCGTTTCTAGTAAATCATACAGCTGTTTATCATCTGCAAGATCTGCTTCTAGAAATCTTTCTCTTTGTTTGTCGGTTAGTTTATAATCATACTGATAATATTCTATCCACTTTTGTTTGTATTTTTGATCAACTGTTCCTTTTTGTGCTCTCATCTTATTAGACATTGAAGCAAGTTGTTCAACTAATATTTGCCTATAACTTAATGTATATGCACTAACTTCCTCAAGTTCAATACCCTTCTTTAAATTAACGGTAAGTTCTTTTATTTTATCAGTCCAGTCTATTCTCTGTTTACCGAGATACTCATCTAATTTAAGGATCTTTTCTTTTAAGTCTGCCATGTATTGTTTAATTAAAAAAGTTGATTGTTATTCTTATTCTTAGTTTGTTTAATATAAATGCTAGTACCTATTTTCTTTTTAAATTTAGGTTCTGACATTATAATATTCTTTTCATCATAATTTAAAACAGAGTTTCTGTTAAAGCTTAATAGTAGCTTTATATTCTTTCTACTCCTTCGATCGTTTTCAAAGTCTTCAAACTCCTGATCTATCATTGTATTAATATCTATATTTTTCATAAGAAATAAGCATCTAGTTTTGAATTACTAAAATATTTAGGTAGATGTTTTATACACCCATCTTTTAAATAATATGCAACTCTAACCAAATCATTTAAGTCACCTATTTCCTTAGGATATTTATCTCTATTTTTTTTATCCATATTATCGAGATACTTTTCCCATTTAATATCTAACTTAGTTTCGCTAAAGAATTTACCCCACATAAAGATCTCTTTATTTCTACGTAGTTTTTGCATCATCTTTTCTTTACCAGTTTTATCGTTATCAAACATATAGCGTATTGTTGGTATCTCATCAAATTCCTCTGTTGATCTACCAGCTGTTGCAAGTCCTATACTATTTTGCATAAACATCGCATCAATAGGTCCTTCGAACATTGTAACTGTTCTTTGAAAATCAACTTGTAATATTCCAAACAGTGTAGATATTTTCTTTAAACTAATTAGCTCATCTTCAACTACATTTAACTCTTTACCTTGATCTTGATATATTCTTTCAATATCATATGTTAGGTATCTTGCACTTTTATATTTAGATAGAGCTCTGGTTTGAAATCCAATTACTTTATTATTTGGAGCCATATTTAATACAACCATTCTCTTGTCTTTAGGAGAATACATAAAATTATCTAACTTATGAGATAACATACGTCCTCTTAAATAAAAATAACCTGGACTTCCTGGTTCTATTTCAACATAACCGAATGCTTTAGTAAGTTCTTGCTTGGTTGGTGCTAAATCATATATTCTTTTAAATACATCGTGTTCTAAAACTTCAACAGAATTAGATTGAACTCTATGATCTTGTATAAAATCAATAACTGCAATAGAATCTTCACGATCTTTAAAACCGATATGATGATCTTTTAATAATGAATAAACATCACCATGTTCCGAACAGTTAAAACAATGAAATTGCAAACTATCCCAATAGATATTCCCTCTCTTTTTATGAGTATCTGTTGTTGAGTCTCCACAATAAGGACATGCTAACGTTAATCTACCTGGCATTTCCTTAAGCATTTGCTTATTATGATCTCGATGTTGTGTTGTTGCAACTTGCTTTACAAGACTTCTAATTTTTGATTTTAATGCTTCATCTATCTTAGTTGATACGGCCATTCATTATATTTTTAATATGATTATACTTATTTAAAACAAAGAAAGGGCCCTGAGCAGGTTATATGCATAAGGGCCCTTTGTATTTTAATGTATTAATTCTGTCTTAAATATCTAAGTCATTTAGAAAAGAATCTAGATCATCACTGCTATCAACACTCGATGTAGGAGTTGATACACTTTCAGCTACTGCTTCAGCAACAGGTGCAGCTGTCTTTTTAGGAACTGCTTTAACTGCTGGTTTCGAAACCACTGAGTCTAATGAATCTCCTGGGTTTAAGTATTGTCTAAGAATTCCATTTACGAAATCTCTTGCATCACCATCCCATACTTTATATTGATAAGGCTCTAAAGATGGAGCATTGTCTAACTCTTCTTTAATCACTGCCATACCTTCCTTAGTTCTTTCAGCTGGAGTACCACTTAAATCGATAGCACTATTAGATGATGAGAATTTAGAAGTATCATAGTTGTTATATTCTCCTTGACGAGTAATTACTAATTCAAAATTCTTTCCTGCAAATAGGTCAAATACTTGAGTTGGTTCACCAAAGTTTGGCTTTAATTCTGCATCAATTTTCTCTTTGATCTTATATCCAAACTTGTAGATAAGGTATGTACCTTCTAGTTCTGGATTTTGTGGATCTTTAATTACTTTAATAAGTGAGTAATATTGCTCACGTCTTTTTAGTTTTTCACTCATCTTACGATCAACTGCTGAGTCACTATTACGTAACTTGAAAAATACTTCCGCAATTGGACATGATTCTCCAACAGAACTAGGTGAGTCGACTAATCGACCGTTACCTGATGCATCTGTTAACCAGTGTACGTACTTTTTTACTAATGAGTTTCTTGGGTTTTCTGGATTAGGAACAAAACGTACTAGCGCTTTATAGGTTCCATCTTTTCCTTGATCTGCACTTGGCTTGTATAATACATCCGTTCTTGTGCTTTTTGCTTCGTGGGTTTCAACATCGCTTACGCTTAAGTTGAAAATGTCAAATTCTGCCATTTCTTTAAATCTTTTAATTCGTTAATTTTCGTTAAATTGGTTATCTGTTAAACTTTGAGTTCTTTAAGGGCCCTTTAAATAAACTTACAAGAGTTATATAGAGAAACTTTAAAAGGTTTCAATTATAACTAATATATTTATTCTTTTTATTTTGGGAAGGTATATACTGATCCTACGGTGTCAACCCATGTATGCTTGGCATGTTTGTATTTATATAGTCCGGCTTTGTTTAATATATTAACCATTTCTGATTCTTCTATTAAGGCACTATCAGTCATTATTTGTAGTGTTGTTTTAAGCTCCATGAGCCTAGAAGTAGGTATTGCTTGCATGCTTTCTTTTTTATTTATTAAATTATTTTACTATTCTTGAAACTTTATTCCCAACCTGTAGTATAATTAAAGTATTTAAAGCTTCGGGTTAAATAGCGTTCTAGCTAGGTGATTTAAGAAGTAAGCATCAACCAAATCATCCAACGGCTTAGGGACTCTCGTAACTTCCCCAATATTATCTTTACAGTATTTATGGAGTTCTGAGTTTTCCAAAGAAGGATCATCAAGAACGTTCTCTAAGAATTTAAGCCATAACTGGTCTTTCTTCATATTACCCTTACCCGCATGTTTCTTGATTGTAGATGGTGCAACTGTTAAGATATCTAAGACTTCAAGTCTCGACATTAGTTCCATCTTTAAGATAGCAGCACCAGCCGCCATGTCTATTATATTATTAGTACCCGCGGAAGAACCATAAGAAGATCCTTCAAACGCTATAACATATTGTTCTTTAGAATCGGTTACTCCAATAATAAAATTAATAATGTCATCAGCAGTCTTCATGTGTCGTTGAACCTTTATCATCTCACTCTTTGAGTAAGCTTCATTGTTAGTCCAATCAGGCTGATACGACATTTGAACACCATCAAGCATATTAAGCTCTTCCTGCATCCTTTGTTCTTTTTTAGTTCCAGTCTTTGGTTTTAAATAACCAATAAAATTATACTTGTTATCCTCTGTGTAAATACAGATTCCTGGTGAATTTAAAGAAAAGTCAATTGTTACGTATATCATTTATATAGATTTACCGATTGCAGCACCTAAAGCGGCTCCGACTAATCGTGAAGTTAACATGTTATAAAATACTCCTTTTTCAATACCTAATACTTTAGCAATTGTTTTACCGATTGTTTTACCTAAAGCAAAACCTGTTAAACCACCAAATATAGATCCGAATAAACCTTCATTAGTTATCTCTCCATCAAATCTATCCATATCAAACGTACCATCTTCGTTCCTGTATTCAGAAACAAATTCTTCTAAAGCAGTGTCTACCTTTTCTTCTAGTTCAACGGTCCATTCAGTCTGTAATGACTCTTGTAATATTGTAAGTTCTTGGTCAGTTGCATTTGCTTCTGACATGTAGTCTAAAAATGTTTTCATATAATTATATATCTTTAATCTATTTCTAACTTTAAGTTAAATTTATTATAATAGAAGTTAAGTGTGAATGTATTAAATTCTGCAATGTTTGAACTCATGTTTAATTCAAGTTCAGTTATTGAATTCATAATTGGCTTTTCAAAAACAGCACTCATTACATGGATCCCTTCAGCATCTAATATCTGTAATTTTAAATCATCTAAGAAAGGTTTTCTAATATCCTTTGAATAATAATATAATAAAGTGTCTTGCATTATCCAATAGTTAATAAAACCATCTAACAATTGCATTTCTATTGTGAATTGTCTTTCAATAGTATTTTGGATTGGCACCGAACCTCTGTGATACGTTATAGTTCCATCATTAGGTGCTTGTTCAATAGGATCAAACGATAATCCTGGAAGTGCAACACCTTGTATAGAATAATTAATAAAGTCAATAGGCTCAGTTATTAAATTACCGGGCATTCTATTTAAATACTTTCTATATTTGTCAGCAACTTCCTTAGGAACAAACGTTCTAGGAAACTTAAAGTTAAATAAATTATTTCTACTGTTTAATATCATTATACGATTTTTACTTTTCCATAATACAACATAGACTCCGTTGCCCCATTCTTTAAATTAATATAGAATTTGTCAGGAGATGTATTAGTATCTTTTTGATCAAATCTAGCTGCAGTAGCTTTGGTTACTTTAAATAAGACTTCTCCATTTCCTAAATCAATATCTGGGAAAGTAGGATCGTGATATATTTGTTGTTCTGTTACTCCACTCTTAATAATTAAAATAATATCCTCAGCATTAACTAAACTTATAGCCTCTAAACTATCTCCTTTAGGTTTTGCAATACTAAATTTAATAAAGTTATCTGATACTTTAGAAAGTGTAATTTCTGTTTCTCCCTCGGCTTTATAATCTATTTCGTTTGTTGCAGCTATAGAAGTTGCTTCTAAAGTTACATTAGTTGAACCTGCCAAGATACCATAAGTATCTAAAGCTACTGAAACATATTTTGTTTCCCCAACTGCCGATTTAGATGAATTTATAAATTGATTAAGTTCTCTATTTACCTCAGTATTCGATAGTTTGTTATATATTAGTGTTGGTCCGAAATTACCATTTAAGTTAATCTTAGACATTCTCTTTCCGTACTTCTTAGGTTTATTATAAACTAAAGATGCGTACTTTACTATTTGTGTATTATCTGTTTCATTATAGATCCTCATTGCAACTGTTAATAAAAAGTTACTTGAAATTCCTGAATTTAAAATTACCGGTCTATATATTAGTGGATTATCAAAATTAGTGACTTGCACAAAGCTTGTTGAATAAGTGCTAAGATAATTTAAACCTAATTGTTCACTTACTTCAACATCATAAAATACACTAACATCGTCTCCGGATTCTTGAATAATTCCATTGATATAGTTTTCAAATCCGGCAGTCGATCCATCCTTTGTTCCGAAGAATTCAAAGAAATCACCACTAGTTGATTCTCTTAAGTTAATTGCAATATCTACAAACTCATCTTCCTGCGATAGTGTTAAAGATTTTTGATCTGATATTTCTATATAATCATAGCCATCAACAGTTTTTACTGTTTCAATTAATCCTAATTCAATTTCGTAGTTACTTGATGTTATTAAACTATCTTGACCAGCTCCAAAGAATGTTGTTGCAAATTCTTCATTTTTTGCAGGGTCATTCATATGAATTAAAGATGGTACTTTAATTTCAATATATTTTGAGAAAGAACTATCTGCTAGTGTAAATGGTTGAGGGTTTTGAACCTCATAGCTTGAAGAGTTTAAATATACTAAAGACGTAAAATATCCGTATTCTCCAGATTGTCTTTTTGCTTTTACTTTAAAATTAAAACCTTCATATCCTCTTCCACTAAATGAATATCCTGTTCTTAAGTGTAATCTAATAGTGTCATACCATACTGCTTGGACTTCTGCAACCGGAACTACTGATAATGAAGAACTATTTGTTCCTAACCATTCAGCAGAATCTAAATAACTTAAATCATTTCCTAATAAAGCAAATGTTCCTTCGTTGCTTGTTGGTACTGCATAATATCTACCGCCCTCGCCCGGTGCAGTTTTAATAGTATTTCCTGTTTCTTGTAGTGGCTTTGCATATAATGAATTTGCTCTAGCTCCAACCGATATGATACCTCCAATAAATTCAGTAACACTTAAGTCTTTATAACTATAAGTATATTTTCCATCAGTGTTAGGTGAATATGTTACTATTCCACTGTTGTGTGATTGCGCAACTCCATTAATATAAAATCCATTTAAATTATCAATAGAAGCATCATTAAGATCGAATTTATAAGTTAATCCGTTTTTTAATATTAATTCTCTAGCTGCAAAATTGTTAACGTATACATATCCATTTGCTATATTAACTGTAAAGTTAACAACATCAGATCCTAGTTCATGAATTAGCATTCTAGTTTTACTGTTGTTACCTGCTACTGTATTTAGATATTTTAATTGACTACCATTATCATCATTCTCAATCTTTACAGAGTCTACATTACTCTGATCGTGATAGATAAATTCTAATAGTACATCTTCGTCAAGTCTTGCAAATTTTGATGATAAAGCCATTTCTTTATTTATATTTTAAAATTTTAACCAACTTGGTGAATAATAAACACCAACTCCAATTGAAGGACCTGTACTTATTACTTGATTATTGTTTAAGTTCATTCCGTATCCGAAACCAACCCCAATAGACCAACCTGATTTTTTCTTTTGTTTTAGATTTAATTTATCATTAACAATATTAATATTTTCAATCGAAGTAAAATCTAAACCAGGATAAGGAGTTGTAATTCTTAAAATGTTTCTTCCTTCTTCCTTAACGATTGCTGTTGTTAAACTAATGCCTTGATTAAAATCAAATCTAGAAGATTTAACGTTGAACATTGAATCTAATTTTACTAGTTTCAATTCTCCACTAAACTCTCTATAATTATATTTATCCCAATTTTTATTGTCACTAAACTTAAATGTAACAGTATCTTTATCTTGTGAAACTATAACATTTGAATTTAAGATAGAATCTTTAATAGTTAAATCAGTTGAGATTAATGTGTTTATGTTTTCTAGTTTGGTTTTTTCTTTAAGAACCTTATCGTATCTATTTAACAATTTAGATTTATCTGACTTTAATACTTCAACATCATATTCAAATGTTCCTATTTTAGAAACTAATTCGCCATTCTTATTTAACT
>Ga0209712_10001164_pt1 | contig 22591 bp, 21 predicted proteins | sample ArcOceMetagenome_FD_187443 | JGI IMG/M metagenome (GOLD analysis project Ga0209712, IMG submission 187443) | Marine eukaryotic phytoplankton communities from Arctic Ocean - Arctic Ocean - Greenland ARC118M Metagenome (SPAdes) (version 2) | ecosystem: Environmental > Aquatic > Marine > Oceanic...
CGTTTTTCGGCCAACATGGCAAAGTCCAAACAGGCAACTTCTCGTAAAAAAATGATCGAGAAATTAAATGTTGATGAAATTAAACCATCAAGTAGACGTTATCCTGCCATTATTTATAAAAGTGATCGCGAAGCTGGAGATCAAATTTTAAATGTAGAAGAGCTGTCAAAGGAATTTGAAGGCGTAAAATTATTTAATAAAGTACACATCAATTTAAATAAGGGTGATAAAATTGCCGTGATTTCTAAAAATTCGAGAGCGGTTTCTGCTTTTTATCAAATTATAACGGATAATCAAAAAGCAGATTCAGGTAAATTTTCGTGGGGAGTTACCACTACACAATCCTATTTACCTTTGGATAATTCTTCTTTTTTCCAAGATGGAGAGTTGAATTTGGTAGACTGGTTAAGACAATATGCGCAAACTGAAGAAGAGCGTGAAGAAGTTTTTATTAGAGGGTTTTTGGGGAAAATGATTTTTTCTGGAGAAGAAGCTTTAAAGAAAAGTAATGTGCTTTCTGGAGGAGAAAAAGTACGCTGTATGTTGTCTAGAATGATGATGAAAAGAGCGAATATTTTAATTTTAGACGAGCCAACAAATCACTTAGATTTAGAGTCTATACAGGCATTAAACAACTCGTTAATTAACTTTAAAGGAACTGTTTTATTTACGACGCACGATCACGAGTTTGCACAAACGGTAGCCAACAGAGTTATAGAGTTAACACCAAAAGGTGTGATTGACAGACATTCTTCTTTTGATGATTATTTATCAGATCCAAAAATTAAAGAATTACGAGAAAAGATGTATTCTTAGAATAAATAAATAAGAATGTTTAATAAAAAACCTAATCTAAATTTAATTTAGATTAGGTTTTTTATTTGTTTAAAGATTGTAAGAATCTAGTTTAAAATCTATTTCTTTTTTAAGGGACTAATAATTTTTACATCAGAAAAAGAAATAGCGCCCCTAATAACACCATCAATAGTTTTGTTTAAAGCCTCTATTAATTGCATTTTTAACTGTGATTTATGATAAATTAAACTTACTTCTCTGGCAGGCGGAGGATTTGTAAATTCACGTAAATGTGTTTTATCAATATCATTTAAATCTAAGGTATGTAGATAGGGTAACAATGTCATTCCTAAACCTTCTTTAGAAAGTTTAATTAATGTATCAAAACTTCCACTTTGTAGTTGAAACCCTTTTTTATTATCAATTTTATGGGTTCTACATAAGTTAATAACACTGTCTTTGAAACAGTGGCCATCTTCCAATAACAGAATATCTTCCATTTCTAATTCATCAGCAGTAATCGTTTGGTTTTTATATAATCTATGATTTTGAGGTACTAAGCCAACAAAAGGCTCATAGTATAGAGGTCGTTCTCTAATAGATTCGTTCTCTAAAGGGGTTGCAGCAATTGCAACATCGATATGCCCGTCAGCTAATTTTCGAACAATCTCCTCTGTTGTTAATTCTTCAATAATTAATTTTACTTTTGGGTATTTTTTTGTAAAGTTATTTAAGAACATTGGTAATAAAGTAGGCATTATTGTGGGTATAATTCCTAATTTAAATTCGCCACCAATATATCCTTTTTGTTGATGTACAATATCTAAAATTCGGTTGCTTTCATCAACGATAACTTTTGCTTGTTCAACAATTTTTCTTCCAACTTCGGTTAGTTCAATCGGTTTTTTAGAACGATTAAATATTTGAATACTTAACTCATCTTCGAGTTTTTGAATTTGCATGCTCAAAGTTGGTTGGGTTACAAAACTGTGTTGGGCCGCAACTGTAAAATTCTGATATTCTGCAACGGATAAAACATATTTTAATTGGGTGATAGTCATCTTAATAAGATTTTTTGATAAAGATATTAAAACTATCAATTATAATTATAGTTTATCTTCTTAAATTTTTCATAAATTTGAATGAACAATTAAATAGCAATAGAATGAACAAAACAATATTAGGTTTAGACAAACGAGAAACTGAAAATTTAGCGGAAAAATTAAACGGATTATTATCAAATTTTCAAATATATTACCAAAATTTAAGAGGTTTACATTGGAATATTAAAGGGAAAAACTTCTTTGAATTACATGTGAAGTTTGAAGAGTTTTATACCGATTCTCAAGTTAAAATTGATGAAGTTGCAGAACGTATTTTAACATTACAAGGCAAGCCTTTGCACACTTTTGAGGATTATGTTAGGTTAGCTTCTGTGCCGGTTGGAAAAAATATTTCTAATGATGTTGAAGGGGTAGAGTTGGTTGTAAATTCACTTTCAGAATTATTAAAAATTGAAAGGGTTATTTTAGAAATTTCGGATGAAGCAAAGGATGAAGGTACAAATTCTATGATGAGTGATTTTATTGCAGAACAAGAAAAAACAATTTGGATGTTAAATTCTTGGTTAGGATAAAATTTAAGATTTTACAGAAAGTCCATCGAATTTTATTGGATGGACTTTTTTATTGTAATAAATAAGAATATCCAACTTCTAATCCTAAAATATTATAACCATCATTTGGTTTTTGAAAATTTAGGTTAGAAACGTGACCAAAGTTTGATCCAATATAAATAAAATAATTTTTAAAAGCTTGATAAGAAACCCCCAAAGAAAAATTTTCTATAAATGTAAATCCTTTTGCTAAACGTTCTGTTCTTGTGTCAATAGAAGAAAAACCTAAGCTTGCGATTCCTTGTAAATCCAGTTTCTCTGATAATTGTTTTTTAGCAGCAAAACCAAATTCTAAAGCATATAAATTCATGGTTTTTGCTTTTGTGAATTCAGCTCTTTTTTCTAAATAATTCGTTTGATCAGGAGTTATAAACTGCTCATTGATTAATTGATGTTTTAAAAATTGAACCTGTGGTTGCACAATTAAGTCTATCTCAACGTTTTTCCAATTTCCAAGTTTATAAAAAGCTTGAACTTTATACGTATTTGTAGCATACGTGTAATCTATATCATCAAAAATAAAATTTTCACTTGAACCAAGATTGTATAAAAAACCAATTTTACTGGGTTTTAAACCAATCTTCTTTCTCTCCTGACTCCTAGAAGATATCACAATAAAAAAGAACAAAAAACATAGAAAATTATTTGTCATAATTGTTCGTTAACTAAACATTTTAGCTACTTTTTCTGCCTTTCTGTTTTCTGAATAATCATAAAATCCTTCACCAGATTTTATGCCAAATTTACCTGCATTTACCATGTTTACTAATAAAGGGCAAGGTGCATATTTAGGGTTTTTAAAGCCATCATACATCACATTTAAAATAGACAAACAAACATCTAAACCAATAAAATCGGCCAATTGTAAAGGTCCCATTGGATGTGCCATACCTAATTTCATAACAGTATCAATTTCAGCAACACCAGCAACACCATTGTATACAGTTTCAATAGATTCGTTGATCATTGGCATTAAAATTCTGTTGGCAACAAAGCCAGGATAATCATTTACTTCAACAGGAGTTTTATTGATTTTCTTACTTAAGTCAACCGTAAAACGCATCACTTCATCACTGGTATTGTATCCTCTAATAATCTCAACCAACTTCATAATTGGCACAGGATTCATAAAATGCATTCCAATTACTTTTTCTGGTCTGCTGGTAACCGCTGCAATTTGTGTGATAGAAATAGATGATGTGTTTGTCGCAAGAATCGTTTCTTCATCACAAGCATTATCTAATTCTTTAAAAATTTTCGCTTTTAAAACAGCATTCTCAGTAGCTGCTTCAATCACTAAACTCGTGTTTTTAACACCATCATTAATAGATGTAAAAGTCGAAATATTACTTAATGTTTTTTCTTTATCAGCTTCAGAAATCTTTTCTTTAGCAACCATTCTATCTAAATTTTTGGTGATTGTTGCCATTCCTTTTTCAAGTGCAGCTTTAGAAACATCAATTAATCGAACCTTATAATTAAATTGAGCAAATGTATGGGCAATCCCATTCCCCATCGTTCCAGCGCCAATTACAGCTATGTTTTTCATGAATATGTATTTTAATGTTTTTACTAATTTAATCGTTTTAACAGGCTTTCACTATTCGCTTTTTTAGTTTAAATTTATTTTAAGGTAAAAAACGTAGTTAAACAGACCGTTAAATCCCTGATGTCTTGCTTGTTAATGAAAAAAAACTAAAGACTTTATTCCGTTTTAAAACAGTCAATAACCCATTGGGCAATTCTTAGCGCTTCAGTTCCATTATGCAAAGTAACAACAGGTGTTGTGTTGTTTATAATGGCATCAGCAAAAGTTTCTAACTCGTCTAAAATTGCATTGTTATTTACAATAGCAGGGTTTTCAAAATAAATTTGTTTTTTAACACCTTGATCATTTTGTAAAATCATTGCAAATTCATCCAGTTTTTCTGGTGCATCCTGAATTCTTACAATTTCAGATTCCTTGCTTAAAAAGTTAACGGAAATATAAGCATCCTTTTGAAAAAAGCGCGTTTTACGCATATTTTTCATTGAAATTCTACTAGCCGTTAAGTTTGCGACACAACCATTTTCAAATTCAATTCTAGCATTCGCAATATCTGGGGTTTCAGAAATTACAGATATTCCACTTGCATGTATATTCTTAACTTTGGATTTCACTACAGAAAGAATAATATCTATATCATGAATCATTAAATCTAAAACTACAGGTACATCTGTTCCTCTTGGATTAAATTCAGCTAATCTGTGTGTTTCAATAAACATTGGGTTATCAATCATGTCTTTCGCTGCAATAAATGCAGGATTAAATCTTTCCACATGACCAACTTGCCCTTTTACTTGATGTTTTTTTGCTAGATTCCTAATTGTTTCTGCTTCTAAAACAGTTTTTGCAATTGGTTTTTCAATAAATATATGACGTCCTTTTTCGATCGCTTTTTTAGCACAATCAAAATGAGAAAGCGTAGGTGTAACAATGTCAACCACTTCTACGGCATCAATTAATTCGTCTAAAGAATTAAATAATTTGTAACCAAATTCAGCAGCCACTTTCTTTGCGTTTTCTATAAAAGGATCAAAAAAACCAATTAATTCATATTTTTCAGATTCTTGTAATAAACGAAGATGAATTTTTCCTAGATGGCCAGCACCTAATACCCCAATTTTTAGCATATGTATATTTTTTTTGTCATTAAGAAAAATGTAAAGTAATTTTATAAAAGAGCTATTACTTTGTTTTTCTTAATTGTAGAGACCTTAATTTCGTGTTTTCTAATTTAAAAAATTACACGAAAACAAAGATACAATTTTATAAGAATCTATTTAGATTTATTAGTATTTTTAGCCTTTAGAAATCAACCAACAATTGAAAGACACAGCAAAACATCAAGGGCTAAGAAATCAGTTAGCTACTGTATTATTGGCAAAAGGAATTACGGATGAAAATGTACTAAAAGCGATTAAAAGTATACCACGTCATTTGTTTATTGACTCTAGTTTCGAATCCCATGCGTATCAAGACAAAGCTTTTCCTATTGCTGCCGAACAAACCATTTCTATGCCTTATACAGTTGCCTTTCAGTCCCAAACTTTGGGGATAAAAAAAGGGGATAAAGTGCTAGAAATTGGTACAGGCTCTGGGTATCAAACTGCAGTTTTACTGGAGTTAAAGGCGGAAGTATATTCTATAGAAAGACAGCATGAATTATTTAAAAGAACATCTTTATTTTTACCAAAATTAGGATATAAACCAAAGAAATTTATTTTTGGTGACGGCTATAAAGGTTTAGTAGAACAAGCTCCTTTTGATAAAATTATAGTAACTGCTGGTGCACCGTTTGTCCCTAAACCTCTTTTAGCACAGTTAAAAGTAGGAGGAATGCTGTTGATTCCGGTGGGCGACGCAACCCAAATTATGACCTTATTTATCAGGAAATCTGCTAAAGAATTTGAAAAACACGAATTAGGAGATTTTGCTTTTGTACCCATGTTAGAAGAGAGAAATTAGGTTTTAGCTTTAAACTAACAAAGTTTTATGATTGTAGGATTTAATCTTTAAATATTTTTATCTCAAACACTGAACACTAGATCTACTCGGACCTTTCCCAAAAAGCAGTTTTCCCAAGTAAAGCAAACCCTATATAGCCTCTAATTTTTAATTTATTAGAGCTATCTAATTGGATATAACATTTATATATTTTACCATTTCTTGGGTCTAAAATTTTTCCTCCTGACCATTCCTCCTCATCTTTTTCTAAACCGGTTAAAATGTTTAAGCCTAAAATAGGTTTGTCTTTATTTTTTCCAGTGCATAAATCACAAACTGCAGATTGTCTTCCTGTATCTTTAATCTCAACAATTTTGGCAAAAGCTTTGCCGTCTTTCATGTAAACTTCAATTACAGAATCTATTTCTCCGGTATCAACATTTTTAGAGTTCCATTTACCAAAAATTGTTTGTGAGCTTATAGAAATTGAAGTGGTAAAAAGAATAATAGTTAAGATTATTTTTTTCATGTTTTTTATTAGGGGTTAAATAATTATGCAATGTTAAGGTTTATTAAGGGCTTAAATAAATCTCATTTTAAAATGATATGTCGTTTTGAATTATAAATTATCGAGTAATAGTTAGATCAACCTTTTTATATTAGTCAAATTTAGCATCAAAATTAGTGTTCCATTTTCCTTGAACCCTTAGTACCTGTTCAATAATATCTCTTACGCATCCCTCACCACCTTTTTTGTATGAAATATATTTAGAAATACTTTGAATTTCTGGAGCAGCATCATTTGGGCAACAAGATAAACCAACTATTTTCATTACTGGAAAATCTGGAATATCATCACCCATATACAAGATGTTTTCAGGTTTTAAATTATATTTTTCGACGAACTCATTGTATTGCTTTATTTTATCGTGGGCGCCTAAATAAATGTCTTTAATGCCAAGGTTTGCTAAACGCGTTCTTACGCCTTCATTATTTCCGCCAGAAATAATACAAACATTAAAACCATTATCTACGGCGGTTTTTAGTGCATATCCATCTTTAATATTCATATGTCTTACAAGTTCTCCATCTGGCATGATAGTGACCACTCCGTTGGTGAGAACTCCATCGACGTCAAAAATTAAAGTATTTATATTAGGTAATAATTGTTTATAGCTTAGCTCCATTTTGGATTGATTTTGTAAGTGTTTTATAAATTTTTTGTTGATTTTGATCCAACAAATTTAAGTGATTTTGTATTGTTTTTTTATCGTTTCTAATCGCTGGACCTGTTTGCGCTTCTTTTGGTGACAAGTGCTCAATCTTGGAAGCCGTTTCTTTAATTAAGGGTTGTAGAATTTCAAAAGGAACCTTATTTTCTTTGCAAATATCATTTCCGATTTTGTATAGATGATTGGTAAAATTATTTACAAAAACGGCAGCCAAATGAAGTGTTTTTCGCTGTTTAGAACTTATTGAATATATTTTTTTTCCTATTGATTTTGCCAACTTTTCTAAGAGTTTGTAATCTTCTATGTGCTCGGCCTCAAGGCAAAACGGAACTTCAGAAAAATCAACAATTTTATCTTTAGAAAAAGTTTGCAACATATAAAAAATTCCCTTTTTAGAATTGTTTTTAAGGTCATTCATAGCAACACTGCCAGAAGTATGAACAACAAAATCATTTTTAATTTTTGAAGAAACTTCAGTAATCGCATCATCTGAAACGGCAATAATTGTAATGTCCGCTTTCGGAATTATTTCTAATTGTCTAGAACTGATTTGAGTAACCCGAATAGTATCAGCATTTAAAAACGCAGTCTTTAAATGACTAGCAACATTTCCTTTTCCAACAAGTAAAACTGATATCATAAAACGAAGATATTGCTTTTTTGTAGAAACTAATCAATCGATTTTCTTAAATTAGCTGATATAATTTTTTTGAAATGAATAAAAGTAAAAAACTAGGAATAAATTCAACTTGTGTTCACGTTGGTGAAGTAAAAGATGAGCAATTTAAAGGAGCAATTTCGCCAATTTATATGTCTACTTCTTATGCTTTTGATGGAGTAGAAGTGAAGCGTTATCCGCGATATTTGAATACACCAAATCAAGAAATGCTGTGTAAAAAAATTGCAGCTTTAGAGCGCACAGAGGATGCTTTAATCTTTAGTTCTGGAATGGCTGCAATCTCTAGTGCAATGTTGGCCTTTTTACAAAAAGGGGATCATGTGATAATTCAGCAAGTAATTTATGGAGGTACATATAATTTTGTAGTTTCTGAATTTGATAAATATGGAATAGAATATTCTTTTACAGAAAGTGATAAAGCAGCTGATTTTAAAGCTTTAATCAAAAAAAACACGAAGATTCTTTATATCGAAACACCTTCAAATCCATTGCTAGGAATTACAGATATGAGGGCGATTTCTGATATTGCAAAAGAACATCAGATTATTACAATGATAGATAATACGTTTGCATCACCTATTAATCAAAATCCAGTTGATTTTGGAATTGATATTATTTTGCATTCTGCAACAAAATATATGGGAGGTCACTCTGATATTTCTGCAGGTGCCGTTGCAGCATCTAAAGAGCATATTGAAATCATTTGGAAAACAGCAATTAATTTAGGTGGAAATTTAAGTGATCAGACGGTTTGGTTGTTGGAGAGAAGTTTAAAAACGTTGAATCTTCGTGTAAAAGAGCAAACCAAAAATGCTCAAATTATGGCTGAATATTTTGAAGGTAATTCCAATATTGATAGGGTTTATTATCCAGGATTAAAAAGTCATCCTCAATATGAAATTGCAAAAAAACAAATGAAAGGTTTTGGGGCGATGTTATCTTTTGAATTAAAAGAAGGTATTGATGCTATGAAATTTCAAAACACTTTACAGTTGATAAAAGCTTCTATGAGTTTAGCGGGAGTGGAAAGCACCACAGTAAGTCCTACGCAAACAACACATGCCCTGTTAAATGAAGAAGAACGTTTAGAAAGAGGTATAAAAGATGGTTTAATACGGTTTTCTGTAGGTATTGAAGAAACAGCAGATTTAATTGCTGATATTGAACAAGCAATAGAAAAAGCGAAGAAAGACTAATTTATTGATTGGAATATTTTTTGTTCAAGTAAAAATATAGCCTAAATTTTATAGGAATAAAAATAGAAAAATGAACCCTAAGACTGGCTTAGGGTTCATTTTTATTTAGAGTACTATTTTATTTTTTTTCTTAAATCAGTATTGAAAAAGATTCCTAATTGCAGTCGATCTAAATGAAGGTTATTTATGTAATGACCTAAATAACCAGTTTCAATTGAGAGGTTTTTAGTTGCTTTTAACCCAAGTGCAGCACAGAACCTATTTTCTGCATAAAAAGCACCTTTAAAATTTAAAAAGGACTCATTACTTGCAGTTAAGTAAAACGTCTTGTTTAAGGAAATTTTTATTTTAAATCGATATCTTGCTCTGGTAATGGAAGTCTTTTTACCCATCGAATTTAAAATTCTATGTTCTATTCTTAAACGTTGAAAAAACGGCAAGGTGAAGAGTTTAAATTTGTAAGAAAGTTGTTTGTAATATCTATTTTCAATAGTATTAGAATCTACATCAGGATCAAAAGTTCTATCAATATCTAAATACATATAACCTAATCTAGTGGTAAGCTTTTTAGAAAGTTTATATTTAACAGCAGCGGTGTATAGTGTTAAATTATAGTTTTGAAAAGTTTCATAATTTCTTTCTTCAAGACCTGTTGTAATACTCCATTTGGCTGATATTTTGTGGGTACCGTAAATAAAATACCAGCTACCAACTTTTTTCTCTGATTTTGTTTGGGAGGTACTAGCTGTAAATGAAAGAATAAACAAAACGAAAAGGATTGCGTTTTTCATAGGGTTAATAAATTAAAAAAAAGGTTCGGTTTCTATTTTCATAAAAATCGAACCAATAAAGAAATTATATAGGGTATTCTAAATGATGATGTTCATCAATTAATGGACCACCATCTAAAATATGTTCGGATGCTTGACCAGCAAATTTCTCGAAATTTAAGTGAAAGAAATGTGCTAAATGAATCGCTTTACCAACATAAGCATCCTTGTTTAACCAAGTATTCATTGGGTTTAACATTTCTGTTGGAACATTCGGACAATATTTTGGCATGAATAATCCAAAAATTGGATGTTGTTCAAATTCTATTTTATCTAAACTTCCGTTTAAAATTTCTGAAATCATCGCTCTCGTGTATTTTAATTTTATACGAGAACCAACTCCGTAAGGCCCCCCAGTCCAGCCTGTATTAATTAGCCAAACATTTACGCCAGCTTCTGTCATTTTTTTACTTAACATTTCTGCATATTTTGTTGGATGTAAGGGCATAAAGGGTTCACCAAAACAAGCAGAAAAAGAAGGTACAGGTTCAGTAATACCAGCTTCTGTTCCTGCAACTTTTGCCGTATAACCAGAAATAAAATGATAAGCAGCTTGTCCAGGTGTTAGTTTAGAAACCGGAGGTAGCACGCCAAAAGCATCTGCCGTTAAGAAGAAAATGTTTTTAGGATTATTTGCATAAGATGGTTTTGCAATATTATCAATGTGATAAATTGGGTAGCTCACACGGGTATTTTGTGTAATCGAGCCATTCATATAATCTACATTTCCTTCTGCATCAAACACAACATTTTCTAATAAAGCGCCTGGTTTAATTGCTCTAAAAATATCTGGTTCTTTTTCTTCGGTTAAGTCTATTACTTTTGCATAACAACCACCTTCAAAATTAAAAATACTGTTATTTTCGGTCCAACCATGTTCATCATCTCCAATTAATTTTCTAGTAGGATCTGCTGATAAAGTCGTTTTACCTGTTCCGGACAAGCCAAAGAAAATTGCAGTATCCCCATTTTCACCGACATTTGCAGAACAGTGCATTGGTAAAACATTTTTTTCGATGGGTAGCACTAAATTTAAAGCAGAAAAAATACCTTTTTTAATTTCACCTGTATAAGCAGAACCACCAATTAAAGCTATTTTTTGAGTAAAGTTGATAATAGAAAAATTTCCTTGACGAATTCCATACGCTTTTGGATTATCGCAAACATAACCTGGAGCGCATAAAACTAACCATTCTTCATCAAAATTTGCTAGCTCTTCTTCAGAAGGTCTTAAGAACATATTAAAGACAAAAGAACTAGACCAAGCGAATTCTGTAATCGTTCTAATAGTTGTTTTATATTTTGGATCAGCACACACAGAACCATCTCTTACGTATAGCTCTCTGTTTGATAAATACTCAGTAACATTATTTTTTAATTTATTGAAGTGCTCTGGAGAAATTGGTTTGTTTGTTTTACCCCACCAAACTTTATCAACAGTATAATCATCTTTTACAATAAATCTGTCCTGAGGTGATCTGCCTGTAAATTTCCCTGTATTAATTGCTAAAGTTCCATTTTTTGTTTCTCGACCTATACCTTTTTCTACTGTTATTTTTTGCAGTTCTTTTGGACTTAAGTTCCAATTTGCAGTTACATTTTTAATTCCGTAGACTTCTAAATCTCTATTGGTTTTCATGGTGTTTATTTTTATAATTGTTACTATTCATTTTTATTAAAATGGCCAAATTATAGGTACAAGAACTATTGTTGTTATTAAAAAGAGGATTAAAAGCGGTAATCCTACTTTAAAATAATCCATAAATTTATAATTACCAGAACTCATAACCATTGCATTTGTAGTAGTTCCTATTGGTGTTAAAAAGGCTGTTGATGCACTTATCGCAATCGTTATTAAAAGTGGTTCAGGGTTTACTTGTAGAGTACTTGCTGTTAATAAAACAATGGGAGCCATTAATACAGCGGTTGCAGAATTGTTTATAAATTGACTAAATGTTGTTGTTATTAAAAAGATTCCTGCTAATAATAAAGTAGGGTTTTCTTTTCCTAATACATCAATAATTGTATTCGAAATCATAACTGCAGCGCCTGTTTTTTGTATCGCAACGCCCATTGGTATCATAGCAGCAATCATTACTACACTCGTCCAACTAATAGCTTTATAGGCTTTAGAGAAGGGTATACATCCAGAGAATAAGACAATTCCTGATGAGATTAAAGCTGCAATAGAGCCCGGAACTACTTTAAAAACTAACATCACAATCATTAAAATTAAAGCGCCTAAAGCAATGTATGATTTTGGAGTTAAATCGTCTACATCTTTTAGCATTTCCTCTGGACTTCCAACTACCACTAAATTTTGGTGCTGTTCTTTTAATTTTTCTATGTTTCCCCAAGGACCTCGAATAATAAAACTATCACCAGATTTTACAGTTATTAAATCTTTTAAATACGATCCTCTTTGTCTCGATGTAGCTAATAATTGAATGTCGTATCTTTTAAAATATTCATGTAATTTTATTTCTCTACCAACTAACAATGAATTTGGCGTTACTAAAACTTCAGACATTCCTACTTCTTGATTTATTAAGTTGTTTCTTAATTCGCTTTCAGCACATTCTTTAGCTAGTAGCCCTAATCGAAAATTGATCATCAATTTATTAATATCTTCAGTCGTTCCTTTTACTGTAATAATATCATGATACCTTAATTCTGTACTTTTCTCAGGAAATTCAATAAATGCCTGTGTTCCTTTTATTCTGCTTGGGTGTCTTCTCTTTAAACGAATAATATTTATTTTATATTTATTTTCTAAATCCCAATCACTGATTTTTGTGTTGATTAATGGAGATATTGATCTAATTCTTAGTCTGTAATAATCATTCTCTATTTGATATACTTTAATCCATTCATGCAGCGTAGCATCTATATTGATTGGTTTGTTATTCGTTTTATTACTTGGTAAAAGTCGATAACCAACATATTTAAAATATAAAATAGCAATGATTAAAAGTGGTAGGCCAATCAACCCGAATTCAAAGAAAGAAAAACCTTCAAATCCAGCTTCAATTAGTGTATTATTTACAATAATATTTGGAGGGGTTCCTGTTAATGTCAATAAACCACCTGTATTGGAACCGAAGGCAACCGGAATTAATATTTTTGAAGGTAAGGTTCCAATGCTCCAAGCAGAGGATATTGTTGCCGGTAATAATGTGGCTACTGTACCTGTGTTGCTTACAAATCCTGATAAAACTCCAGAACCTAGGGTAATAATAACTACTAGCTTAGGAACGCTTTTTCCAGCCAAATCGATTAATTTTCGTCCAGCTAAAGCTGTCCAACCAGTTTGAGATAAACCTTCACCAATTATAAATAGAGCAGCAATCATAATTACAGTAGGATTACTAAAGCCACATAAAGTCTCGTTTAAATTTAAAATTCCGCATAAAAATAAACTAAGCATGGAAACTAAAGCGATTGCATCCGGAGCGTATTTACCCCAAATAAACACACCAATAGTAAGTGTTAAAATAACGAGCATTAAAACCATAATTATCTATTTTTTTCTTTTGTTCTCTTTTTTATTTAAAATGTAAAATTAGAACCATTGATAATTGATTTTTATGATATATGTCATACTACGTGGGCTTAGGTGATTTTTATGATTTTGATATAAAACGAGGCTTCATTTTATTAAAAAGGAATAACGAAAAGGAAATAGAAGTACCTTAATATTAAAAAAATCATTTAATTTAGTTCTTTTGATAGATTGTTTTTTTAATATTGTTTGTTTAAATAAATAAAGTAACATAAAACCAAGTCAATTTTTATTTATGGATCTTTTTAGACTAGAAGAGCATTGGTTTTTTAATTATTATAATAATATATGAAACTAGATATTTTAGCATTTGGCGCACATCCAGATGATGTTGAATTGGGCTGTGGAGCAACAATTGCCAAAGAAATTTCTTTAGGTAAAAAAGTAGGAATTGTAGATTTAACAAGAGGTGAGTTGGGTACTCGTGGTTCTGCGGATTTAAGAGACCTAGAAGCTGAAAAAGCAGGGGCTATTTTAGGCGTTTCAGTTCGTGAAAATTTAGGTTTTTCAGATGGTTTTTTTACAAACGATAAAAAGCACCAATTAGAAATCATAAAAATGATTCGCAAATTTCAGCCAGAAATTGTGCTTTGTAATGCTATTGATGATCGACATATAGATCATCCAAAAGGAAGTAGTTTGGTTTCTGATGCATGTTTTTTAAGTGGATTATTAAAAATTGATACTAATATAGAAGGAAAGCAACAAGAAAAATGGAGGCCTAAACAAGTATATCATTATATTCAATGGAAAAATATTGAACCTAGTTTTGTCGTCGATGTTACTGGGTTTATTGATAAAAAAACGAAAGCTGTAGTAGCGTATTCATCTCAGTTTTACGATCCTAAGAGTAATGAACCAGAAACGCCAATAACAAGCAAGAATTTTATTGATAGCATTCATTATCGAGCTAAAGACTTAGGGCGCTTAATTGGTGTTGAATATGCAGAAGGCTTTACCACAGAACGTTATGTTGCTGTAGAAAATTTAGGTAAATTAATTTGATTTTTCCTTCTTATAAAAGGAAAAAATAATTATATTTGCAGCCGCAATTATATGGTGGTTGTAGCTCAGTTGGTTAGAGTATCGGTTTGTGGTACCGAGTGTCGCGGGTTCGAGTCCCGTCTTCCACCCAAAAGACAAAGCTTCTCAGAAATGAGAAGCTTTTTTTGTATCCTTATTTTTTTAAATAGTATTGATTCATTATAATTTAGTTTTTAATTTTTTCTTTTTCTTTCTTTTAATTGGTAAAGCTTCTTCTGGGAAAGGGAAAATAATTGTTGAATTTTTTTCCGCGGCAATATTAGATAAGGTTTGATATAGACGCAGTTTAATGGCCGATGGTGACTGATCTATAAGTTTTCCTGCCTGTAATAATTTGCCAGCAGCTTGTTCTTCTGCCAACGCTAAAATAATTTGTGCTCTTCGCGAACGCTCAGCCTCGGCTTGGTTTGCCATCATTCTGCGCATGTTTTCTGGTAATTGAATATCTTTTATTTTAACATCGTTAATTTGAATGCCCCATTCTTTGGTTTCTTTTTCAACAATTTCTTTAATATTTTTGCCCATTTCTTCTCTTTTTGAAAGAATAGTGTCTAATTCGACCTTTCCACAAACATCTCTCAGAGCAGCTTGTGATAATTGAGTAATCGCAAATTTGAATTCTTCTACTTCTAAAACAGCTTTTTCAGGATTATTAATCTTAAAAAAAACAACGCCATCGATACTACAGGGAACATTATCTGCCGTCATAACTTCTTGAGAATCAATATTAAAAGTAATCACTCTAATGTCAACAATTTGGATGGTTTCAATAAAAGGAATAATCCAACGAAACCCTGGTCGTAAGGTTTTAATGAATTTTCCAAATCTAAATTTAAGTGCTCTTTTGTATTCAAATACGATTCGTATACCAGAAAGGAAAAATAAGCCAATTAGTATGGCAAATATGAGTAGGTTGTTCATAATAAAATTTATTAAGTGTTCTGTAACCGCAAGGATGCTCAAAACCAACAAGTGGAGGAGTAGACTACTTTATTGGTTCAATAGTATTTAATCATATCTGCAATGGAAAGCTGAAGCTTTTAAGGTGTATGATTAATAAGTTCCCTTTAAATATACGATTTTTTTTACAGAATAAATTAATTTTTAGGTAATAATTTACGCTATTAACTTCAAGATGAGCATAAAAAAAATTTGTAATTTTTTTTGAGAATAATCAAAAAAGATTTAAAAACTACAAAGAATTTAAAGCTTCAATGACTTCAGTTCTTTTTCTAACGGAAACAGGTATGTTGCTCTTATCTTTTAAAATGATATAGCCTCCATCAGATTTTATAAATTCTTTAATATATTTTGTATTGATTAAGTGACTTTGATGCACTCTTAAAAATTGATGCTCTTTTAGCATATCTGCATAATATTTTAACGTTTTAGAAACCAATATTTTTTGTCCATTTTCTAAATGGAAAGTAGTATAATTATTGTCTGACTTGCAGCGAATAATTTCTGAAAGTTGAACCACAATAATTTTTTCTGAAGTGTGTAAAGAGATTTTTTGGATACTTGTATTTGGGTGTTTTATATATTCTTGTAAAACAGTTAGTTGCTCTCTGTTTGGCTGTATTTGTTCTTTCGCTTTTTTAATTGATTTCGCTAAATCTTCGTTGGCATATGGTTTTAAAATATAGTCAATAGCTGCAAATTTAAAAGCCTTAACTGCATATTCATCACTTGCCGTTACAAATATTATTTTTGATTGTAACTCCGGTACAATTTCTAAAATATCAAAAGCGGTTCCATCACCTAACATAATATCTAGAAACAAAATATCTGGATGTTTTTTTTGTAATAATTTAGCTGCGGATATTACACTTGTTGCTTTTCCAATAATGTCAATTTCTGGATGCTGTTTTTCAATATCACTAGATAACATCTGTAAGGCTTCAGGAATATCATCTACGATAATACAAGTAAGTTTTTTCATTTTAAGATTTTTTTGATAAATTAAATACAGTTATTTCTGGCCTTACATTAAATCTTACCTGATATAGGTTTCCTAGAGCCCTGTTAATATAAAGGGTTCTACCATCCTTTAAATCAATTTCTCCAGCGGCATATTTTTTGTTTTTTACAGGTAAAATTGGCGGAGTTAAAAAGGGAGGTTTTACTTGCCCTCCATGCGTATGCCCTGCCAAAATCCAACCTTTGTAACTGTTCCAAACATCTAAATCACAGACATCAGGATTGTGGCATAATACTAAATTAGCATTTTCAGGTTTGTGTTTATTCATTATTTTTTTTGGATCAAAATTTAATCCCCAAAAATCATCTAAACCAATAATATGCAGTCCGTTAAAATTAAATGTATCGTTCCCTAAAATTTTAACGCCAGCATTCTCAAGAATAGAACTAATGTTATTGGCGACATTTTGATCTGACCAATCATGTCCGTAATCATGATTCCCTAGAATACCAGCAGTTCCTAATTTGCCTTTTACAACATGTTTAAAAACTTCTTTTAATTGCGAAAACTGCTCTTCATTATCATAATCAACAAAATCTCCTGTATACACAACAAAATCTGGATTGTAGGCTTTTGCTTTGGCAAAAGAATCTATAATATATTGATAATTAAAACGATTACCCACATGAATATCACTAATCTGAATCAGTGTTTTTCCAATCAAGTTCTTTGGTAAATTCTTTATGGCCATCTTTTTATGCACAAATTCTAACCAAAAGGGTTCTATTTGCCATGAATACATTGCGCCAATAAATCCCAATCCTAGGCTTCCTAAAGATGTCTTTTTAATAAATTTTCTTCTGTTCATTAGTAGTCTGTTTTTAAAGGGATTTTAAACCAAACTTTGGTTCCTTTGATGATTGAGTCTTCAATAATTTCGTCAATAGAAAAGGAGTGTTTATTCGCTATATTTTCTATTCTTTCTTTTGACACTTTTAATGCTATAGAATTATGATTCGAATTTTGTTTTCTTTTTTTTGATTGATGAATTCCGATTCCATTATCAATAATGACGCAGTGTAAATAATGTTTTTTTACGTCAAAAGAGATCAGAATTTTGCCGTTTTTATGTATTTCAAATCCATGTTTAATGGCATTTTCCAAAAAAGGTTGCATTAACATTGTCGGAATTAAAATTTCATCGATATCAATAGAATTTAAGCTGAGGGTAAAGGAGTATTCAAATTTTTTAGAACTCATACTTTGCTCTAATTCTAAATAGTTTTTTAAAGATTCTATTTCTTCTTTTAAACTAATTTCTTCTTTTCTAGAGTTGTTTAAAATGCTTCTTAACAAAATAGAAAATTGTGATATTGCGGTATTTAATTCTTCTGTTTTTCCAGAATTCCCCAGTGCTTTAATTCCATTTAACACATTAAAAATAAAATGGGGATTCATTTGCAACTGTAAAGCTTTTTGCTCTAGAGAAAGTAAATGGTTTTCTAATTTTAAGTTGTTTATTTTTTCTCTGTTTTTCTTCTTTATTTTTTTTATATAAAGATCTAAAAATAAATAAGCGGTAAATAAAAATAGAATAATTACAGCTAAAATAAACCAGCCTTTTTTATAAAAAGATTGATCAATTATAAATGAAAATGATTTTATTGCACTTAAATTACCATTAATTTTAGATTGTATTTCAAATCTATATTTTCCAGCATTTAAGTTTGCTAATTGAACGATATTATTCGCAGACCAAGCAGAAAATGCACCATCTAAATTATACCTGTATTTTATTTTTTTAGGATTTATAAAATCGACTGTTTTAAAATTGATGGAAATATTATTTTGGGAAGGGGAAAAAGTTGTTCTTTTTTTAACGGCTAACAGCGAATCTCGATTTTGATTGTTTACGAATAAACTTTCAAAATAAATAGTAGGTTTCTTACTATTTGTATTTTCAGAAAGAGTTTTTCTTAGAGCATATAAGCCTTTCTTTGAAGCAATCCAAATGGTGTTTTGATTGTCTTTAAAAACAGTGTTTATATTATTCGTTTCTAAAGAATTATATTTATTAATTTTCTGTTTAAAAGAAAAGGAGGGAAGTGTAAAAACTACAATTCCGTTTTCTGTGGAAGTTACCCAAATTTCATTTTTAAGTTTTTGAATTGAGCTAACATTTTCTGCGGTTGTAATTATTTTTTCAACGGAATTATTATTAATTATATGTATGCCATTTTTAAAGGTAGCAGCAATAATTTTATTTTGAAACTTTAAAAGGGAAATGACCTTATCTTTTAGGATTTTTTCGATTTCTTTTGGGTTTTCTAAGCTATTCAATTTCCACAGACCATTGTTAGTGGCAATATAAAAAGAGTTATCGTCAAAAATTAAATCATTTATAATAGAAAAATCTATTGCAGCATTTATTTGAATAGGCTGTAAATACGCTTTATGTAATTTATAAAGACCCTCAACTGTGCCAATAAAAACATGTTCTTTATAAAAGAATATGTTTCGTACTTCTTTAGACGCAAAAAAATGTTCTTGGTTTCCATTTCTTGTTAGAAGTCCATTTTCTAAACCGATATAAATCGTATTATTTTGGGCCTTTATGCAGGTTGTTTTTTGTGTGTTAATTTGTGTAAAATCATCCCCATCAAACTTTATAGAACCCTTGTCTGTAGCAATCCATAAATACCCCGTTTTATCTTGAGTTACATCAAATATAACATTGCTAGTCAACCCATTTTCGATCGAAAATTTTTGAAAACGACTTTGTTGTGCTTGTAAATTTGAAAGCACAAGAAAAAGAAAAATAAAATTAATTTTTTTAAAAATCAACATAACACAAATTTACTAATTAAAACGTCACCATAAAAATACTTTATAATGACGTTAGCAAAACTACATGCTTACTTCTCACTTAATTCATCGCATATAAACGTTTGTTGTTCGTATCTGGCGCTATGTGTTCTAATTCTCCGTAAGGCTTAATTAAAGGCTTTAAAACAATTAAACCTGTTGTTTTTCCAGTAATGCTAAGCTTACTATTGTTAATCGTATAGGTCCATCTAAATTTGTTTAGAGGAATAGTAAGTTTCTCAATTTCCAAGTATAGTTCTTGTTCTATAAAATCCATTACTTCTTCTTGGTTTTCAAAAGAAGGCATTTCTTCATCAGAATTATGATAATCTAATATAAATTTTAAGGGAATTATAAATTGAGTTGTGTATGCCTCACCAATAAACCTTTCTTGTTTGTTGTTTAGGGCATAAAACCAATCAATGTCTTTCTCTTCAGGATATTTTTTTGCAATTTCTTTTGATAAATCTGTTTTACCTGGGGAGTTTGCGGTAGGATAAAATACATAATGTGGTTTTGCTAAATAGTGTTTTGTAAATGCGCCATTAAAAATCGAAAAATAAGGAGAAGCGATTACATTTGGTAATTCATCTGCGCAAAAGGCATCTTTAAAAGTATGCATTAATTCTATATTTTCGCCCAGACCATTTGCGTGAAAAATAATTTTAGAATTTGCATTTACACTTTCTTTTAAGGTGGGTAAAGTTCCTTTTGTAATGTTTCTTCTTAGGGATTCAGCGGTAACTTTTTCGCCTTTAATGGTCGTTTCTAGAGTCATTCCTTTATACGGATTACTCTTGTTTACAATATGAATTTCTCCATAGGGATGTGCTTCTTCATTCTTATTAAGCCAATTAATTACCTCTTCTAAAGAATATTGGTCTTCTACAATTGTAAATTGTTGTTCTTTAAAATGTGTTCTTGCATTGTTGTAAAAAGTTTCATTTCCCTGATCATACCCGGTGATGAAAACAATTGGATTTCTTGTGGTAATTTCTTTTTTAATGAGGTCTTCTAAATTATTTTCTAAAATGGAACTTGCTGTTTCATTTTTTGTTACTGATGATGTGCTATCACAGTTTATAAAAATGCTTGAAGTTAAAATAATTGCTGCTGCGATTACTGATTTTCTAAATACTTTGTTCATGATTTCTACTTTTTTAAATGTTTATACACTGTAAAAGTAGACCTGAATTTCAGTTAAGTTTCAGCTATTTTAGAATTCGTATTAGGTGAATTAGAATTCGTTATTAATTTAAAATTAAAGCATAATCGAGGTCAGCACTACATAGTATATTTGGTGTTTTATGGAATCAAGATCAAAAGTTGTGGGGATTGATTTAAATTCTAAACTTTGTGGTTCAAATTTTATTGATTTCATAAGATTCCTTATTAGCGATAGCAGAACTATTATTACCTAAAGTTGTTATTGAATATTTTGATTTAACGAATCACAAAGGCCAAGCAGAAGAAATTCATTTTTATTTTAAAGAGAATAATAACACTCCTGCTGAATTTAAAGATCAAAAACTTACATCTAAGGGGGGCTTTGCTGAAGCCACTCGTCAAGATTTACCTATTCGTGGAAAACAGGTGTTCTTGCACATTACTCGTCGAAGATGGATTAATGAAACCATGGGTAAAGCGGTTTCCAGAGATTGGGGATTAGTAGCAAAAGGAATTAGGATGACAAAGGAATTCGTCACTTTTTTAAAACAGATCAATTACTAATCAGCCCTCTAGCGTCAACACTATTGTTGGTTTCTATAGAGTCAAATTAAAACTTCTTCAAAGACAGTATAAGGATCATCTTAGCGAATTTAATTCCTAGGAACAAAAATTTCATGCTACGAATGGTTGCTCTTTTCTGAAAATATAGGTGAATATTTATCCATAGACGAAACAGCATTTACCAATGGCGCACTCGATACTATAGTAACTAACAAAGCTGCAAAAGGAAAGAAAGGCGCACTCGTTGCTATGGTTAAAGGAACTAAAGCAGAGACTGTCATTAGAATACTTTTGAAAATTCTAATAGAAAAAAGATACAAAGTCAAAGAAGTCACCGTAGATATGGCAGGCAATATGGGGCTTATAGTCAAAAAATCGTTTCCGAAAGTCACCAGAGTAATCGATAGGTTTCATTTACAAAAGCTAGCTATTGAAGCGATACAAGAAATAAGGATTAAACATCGATGGGAGGCTATTGACAATGAAAAAGATGCTATTGAATACGCAAAAAAGAAAGGACGCCTATATGTTGTTAAAGTACTTGCTAATGGAGATACAGTGAAGCAATTGTTGGCCAGAAGTAGTTCCCTTTTTTTTAAAAACCCCAGTAAATGGACATAAAACCAATCCAAAAGAGCCGAAATATTATTTCAACACTAGACTGACCTGAAAAAAGCATATGAACTGTCACAAAACCTATCTTGGATTTTTCAAAAACCAAGGATAAAATTATTGGACTTTCTAGGTTCTCAAAATGGTATGAGAAAGTTAGACAACCTAGATTTAAATCATTTAACTCAATCGCCAGAACAATGTATATTCATTATCAAAACATTTTGAAATACTTTGATAATCGTAGTACAAATGCTTCCGCAGAATCTTTTAACACCAAAATTAAAGCCTTTAGAACAAAGTTCAGAGGTGTTAGAAATATCTTTTTCTTTCTATTTAGTCTATTTACTATTTTTGGCTGATTAGCACAATCCCACAACTTTTACGACTGATCCGTTACAATAACTTCATCAAAGCCTTCCTTATCAAATTCTTTCATTCTTGTAGCAATTGAAGGTTCTGTATATTCCATAAAAGCAGCAGTTGTTTTATTGATTTTTGGGTTTGGTAAAATTTTATTTTTTACTTGTTCTTCAAAATTAAGAAGCATTTTTCGCCAAGATTTATTAACAGTGCCATGGTTAACTAATAAAACACCAATTTTTTTAATATCTTTTTTGGGAGTCTATTTCTACAAGCATTTAATAATATTTTAAAGGACATAATAATTACTAATGATATTTTTTTCATTATTTAAGTTATTTAAAGTTTTTGACAAAAAATATTATATTTATTTAGATTGAATTAAAATAAGTACATATATTTGCTGAAAATTATTAAGAATGTTTCTAAATAGCAGGATTTCGATTGTATTTTTGTTATTATCTGTATCAGTTTTTTGTCAAGAGAAAAAAAAGGACTCTACAAAAGTTACCACCCTAGATGAAGTTGTAGTTACTGGTCAATTAAGACCACAATCTATAAAAAAATCTATATTCGAAGTAAAAGTAATTACAAGAACA
>Ga0209712_10001166_pt1 | contig 22573 bp, 14 predicted proteins | sample ArcOceMetagenome_FD_187443 | JGI IMG/M metagenome (GOLD analysis project Ga0209712, IMG submission 187443) | Marine eukaryotic phytoplankton communities from Arctic Ocean - Arctic Ocean - Greenland ARC118M Metagenome (SPAdes) (version 2) | ecosystem: Environmental > Aquatic > Marine > Oceanic...
ATCATCACCACCTAGGAAAGTATCTCCATTGGTTGAAAGCACTTCAAAGATGCCATTTTGGATTTGCAAAATAGAAATATCGAATGTTCCTCCACCTAAATCATAAACTGCAATCGTTCGAGTTTCCTCTGGATCAAGACCAATTCCGTAAGCTAAACTTGCGGCAGTTGGCTCGTTGACAATTCTCAAAACATCTAACCCTGCGAGCTTTCCGGCATCTCGAGTGGCTTGTCTTTGCGAATCATTAAAATAAGCAGGGACGGTGATCACCGCTTTGTTTATCTTTTCACCGAGGTCTTTTTCGATGCGATGTTTAAGGGCTTTCAGAATTTCGGCGCTGAGCTCGATCGGGGAATAAAATTTGTCACCGACTCTCACTTTGACCAAACTCTCGGTGTCTTCATCAATAATTTTATAACCAAAGTATTGCTCCACATTTTGCATGTCAGCGTAAGATTTCCCCATCAATCTTTTGACAGAATAAATCGTATTGGCAGGATCGCTGATGAGTTTTTCTCTAGCTTCTTCCCCGACGATAATTCCACCGTCTTTTCCAAAATGAACGATAGATGGAACGAGAGTACTTTTGCCATCTTTGCCTTTGACCGCTACTGCTTTTCCATCTTTGATGTACGCCACCAAACTATTGGTCGTACCCAAATCAATCCCGACAATGATATCACTAACCTTGTCGACTTTTCCTTCTTTTATATTGATTGAAAATTTTGCCATTTTTTTTTTTTTTAAAGAAGTTGTTTAACTAACTTCTAAAATAGAACCGCAAAGATATGTAATCGTTCAATGTCTTTCGGTTTATTTTATTAGAAAAAATAAACCTTTTATGAAGTCATTTTTACAAATGGAGAAAAATCAAAAATATCTAGAGTAGGAAACAAATGGCAACGAATTATTTTGATTAAATTCATCAACTGGAAAATTGAAAAATCCAAAATTAGGAGATGATTGAATTCCAAATTTTACCACATTTTTTTCATTAAACCAACTCACTCCAATACCTGAAAATAATCCCACATCTTCATTATTTCTTGATTCAAAAACGCCAAAAGAATTCTCATAAATTATCTTCCAATGTCGGCCAATTCTTACCGTTCCTCCAAAACTGAACTTTACCAAAAATTCCTCAAAGAAATCAAGATCATCAAAAACTGGTGCAACATTTAAAGATACATGCACATTTCGATCAGGTGTTCCATAGGAAAAATATCCTGCGGCATTCACAAAACCTGCCCATCGTAGCTCTTCTCGATTTTCAAATGGAATAAAAAATCGTTCAGGTTTTCCAACAGCCTTGATGTCAAAACCTGCTCTAAATCTGGAGTTATCATGGCCATGAATATAATTAAACTTAGTATGGAAAATAATATGACCAAAATTGGAAAATCCAAAACCAACTGTTACCGCATCATTCAATCCATAATCGAAAGTATGAATAACTCCCAAAATTGAGGTGAATTCTTTTTCTCGTTTGTATAAAGTAAAACCCGTTTCAGCATAAAACAATCGATTGTTGCCTTTGACTATTTGTAGTTCAGAATCATGTCTTTTTTGTTCATCACCTTGGACAATATCTTGATGATCTGGAAAAGTCATATCGAGATCTTCAACGTCAACAATAATTTTATCTAGTTCAGCAAGTTCAAAAAAAGTAGCTTCTGTTTTTTCATCTTCTTGAAAATAGAGTTGGGTATTTTCGATAGAAATAATTTTCCCATATTTCACTTCTCCATTTTTTAAGATAAGCAGATGAGTTTGGTTTTTATCCTTAAAATCAAAATCACCAATGAAAATTTGTGCACTCGAGAAGTGAGTGAAAAGGCAAAAAAGTAAAATTGTAAAGATACTGTTATAAAATTTCATAGCTAGATTCTAAAAGATTTTGGAAAAAGTAAAGAAGGGAAGCCGACTTAAAACTTGAGGAGTGAACACGGCCGGAGCATCTTCATTTGTCTCAATAATTGGATAAATATTAAAGCCCAAATTGTTGGGTGAATGAAATCCAAAACCTACATTATATCTTGAGGCCGCATAGTTAAATCCAAAAGATGGGAGCAAATTTCCATCAATAAACTTTTTATTAAAGTTGACATGATTTTCAATCATAAATTGCCAATTTTCGTTCATTCGGATTCCGCCACCCAGCGAAATGGAGTAATATACTTTTGGCGTGTATTCTGAATTTGAAAAAAAATATTTTTTTGAAATAAAAAAATTGGAGGCACTTATATTGAGAAAACGATCAGGTGTTCCAAAAGAATGAGTTAAAGAATTTTCGAGAACAAAGAGTCTGGCATCACGAAGGAAAAAAGGAGAAAACACTATGTTAGATTTAAAAGAAGTTGCGCCATCTTTAGGGTTAGGGGTGGAGAACTTCATGTTTACATGTAGTAGTAATGGGAAACTGTAACCCAATCCAATTGAAATACCATCGGTCAAACCACGATCCCAAAGCACCGAAGCGCCCATAAAAGTGCGATAATTTCTTTCTCCCTCTTGTAGGCTGAAGCCAGTATTTTTGTAAAAAAGATATTGACTATATTGGAACGGTCTAGCGTATTTTTTTTTATTCCAAGGGAGATGTCCTCTCACTTTAATTTCTTGAATTTCGGACAAGGTCAATGTGATATTTTCTTTCTTTTTTTTCTTTTCAAAAAATATTTTTTCATTTTTAATATAGAGGATTCTCCCTTTTTCTTTTTTTCCATTCTTTAAAATAACAATATGCGTTTGAGTAGAATCTTGCAAGTTGAGTTGAGTGTCGAAATTTTGGGAATGTATTGTTATAGAAAAAAAACAAAAACTAACGAGTAGCAATTTTAATTTTAAAAAAATAGATTTATACATATAGTTTTAGTTTGGATGAATTTGAAATTAATGCTAAAACGAGCCTAATTTTTTTATATTTGGAAGTGCTAAAATTTAAGTATCATTTTGTAAGACGGTTTAAAAAATTAAAAAGAAAGTTGAAATTAAAAAAAATATGAAAAACATTTTATCAGATAAAGGTACTCGACTATTTATAATCCTCGGAGGATTTTTTGTAGCGAATGCGATCATTGCGGAATTCATTGGAGTGAAGATTTTTTCATTGGAAAAATCACTAGGATTGGAACCATTTAGCATGGAGTTTTTCGGAGAAAAAAACTTAGCCTTTTCTTTGACTGCAGGGACTCTGCTTTGGCCCGTCGTTTTTATCATGACCGATATTATCAATGAATATTTTGGAATGCGAGGAGTTAAGCTGTTGTCTTATTTGGCAGTTGGGTTGATTGGCTATGGTTTTGTCATGGTTTATTTTGCGATTGGTTTGGAGCCTGCAGGATTTTGGCCGACCTCCCATATTTCACCTGATCTGAATGAAATTCAACAGCAAGAAATTATGGGAAAAGTGAGCGATTATGATTATGCTTTTAAATTAGTTTTTGGTCAAGGTTTATGGATAATCGCAGGATCGATAATCGCATTTTTGGTTGGCCAATTAGTGGATGTATTTGCTTTTCATAAAATTAAAGAAAAGACTGGAGAAAAATATTTATGGTTGCGGGCAACAGGTTCTACTTTGATTTCACAATTTGTGGATAGCTTCATCGTGCTAGTGATTGCATTTTATATTGGGGCTAATTGGAGCTTAGTTTTAGTCTTAGCGATTGGGACGGTGAATTACATTTTTAAGTTCGTAGTGGCCGTGTTATTGACACCTTTTTTGTATCTGATACACGATATAATTGATCGATATTTGGGAGAGGAAAAATCGAAAAAGATGCGAGATGCGGCGCTTTTGAGTAGGTAGGGAACTCAGCTAATAATCTTTGGAAACTGATTAGTTTTAATTACATTTACATATTACAATTTTCTTATTTTTAATAAAAAAATCTATATTATGAATAGCACTCCCTTATTTAGAAACACGGGGTTTTCTCAAAAACTTTTTTACTTTTTATTCATTGCTTTAGTTTCCTCAAGTATTTCATTTCAAAGTTGTAGCCCTGCCAGAAAAATGTCTGCACAGGATTCGCATACATTGACGGCATTGGAGTCTTTAAAAATTGATGCCATTTCTATAATGAAGAAAGGAGCTAAAAGTTTTGGTTCAATGGAACCTCAAGTAATTGAGTATAAAGCTAAAATGAACGACCAAATTGAGTACGAAAAAGCAAAAGAAAACAATACGAAAACAGTACAAATGTTAGAAATCTTGTCTAATCCTGAAGGAAGCTTATTAGGTGGTTTTTTTACACGTTGGGAAAACGAAGGAAAACTTAATGCACCATTTATCAAAGAGATCGCAGGTGTGGTTTCTAAGAATTTTGACAAAGTTATTAACCTAGAGAAAAAGAAAAAGAAATCAAAAATGTAGAATTAAGTAAAATCTATTAGCTACATATTTTCTTTTTAATTAAAAAAATACCAAAAAATCCATTATGGCAAAAAGAACTTCAAACAAAGATAATTTAACTAAAATAACAGGCGTAGGTCCAAAGATTCAGCAATTGCTTAATGCAGGTGGAATCATGACTTATACTGATTTAGCTAAAGCAAAAAAGTCAGTAGTTGAAAAAATATTGGAAGAAGCTGGACCACGATTTAATGCTCATGATCCGAGTACTTGGATGGTACAAGCTAAAGAGTTAGCAAAGGATTCAGGTACTGCAAAGGCTTCTACCAAACCAAAAACTTCAACTAAACCAAAGACCTCAACTAAGTCTAAACCAAAGACTTCCACCAAGCCAAAAAGTTCAACTAAGTCTAAGCCAAAAACTTCGACGAAGTCAAAAGCTAAACCCAAGGCTTTTACCAAGCCTAAAACTTCTGAGGCTGCGTCGAAAATTAAAGAGGGTGATTTAGATTTGCCAAGGTTTAGAAAAATAATGAATGAGCTTTCAGGCAATGTGAATGATTTGACAAAATTGACTGTTCGTAAGTATCAAAAAGATGCGAAGCGCGATGCAGAAAAATTAATCAAAGGAATGAAACGAGATTTGAGAAGATGGACACGTCAATTGGAGAAGGGAGATTTGACGACTATGGACTTTGAATTTTTGGTGAAAGGTAATGTAGATTCTGCAAAGATGAGTGCATTAGAAAGTTCAGGTTTAGCGATTATTAGATTGAAAGCTTATCGAACTTCATTGTTTAATTTGATTATTGACACGGTTTTCGGATTAGCTTTGAAGGCGTTGAAATAATTGTAAAAAAAATATTACAAGATAAAAGAACCTTGACATTTTAATTAGTGTCAAGGTTCTTTGTTGTACGGCTTTCCAAGTCGTTCCCCGTAGCCCGACTTTCCAAGTCGGGAAGTAAGGCTACGTGAAAAAATAGGAAGCGGTCAACAACGTCGAATAAAATAAAAACCAACCCACAGGCGTATACTTTGAAAATGAGATGCCATGTTGGAAAGACAGATATATTGCAATCGCAATTTTTTCAAATAAATAAGCTAAGACAGTTCCGAAAGCAATTCCAATCAATCCAAAATATTGAACAAGAATGACACTTAAAATTATATTTATAATGGTTTCCAAAATAGAAATATAGAGCACCATTTTCGTTTTTCCCAAAGCAATTAAAATAGTTTGGGGAAAAATTAAACGACTGATGATGACTAATAAAAAGACATTGAAAATTGAAGCACTTTCTATAAAGTCAGGGTTAAATACTTTTGGAAACCACCACGAACTCGTCAACATTAAAACAATGGACAAGGGGAAAAGCCAATGGAATAAATTTAAAGTTCTATTTTTTAAATCCGTAAAAGCATTGTTATGACTTTTAGCAATTTCTGGAATCATCGCCATACTTAGTGCATTTGCTAAGGCAATCGCAAGCGGTAATTCCCTCGCTCCATATCTGAAAATCGCAAAAGTTGATCTGTCTTCATAAAACCAACCGACGACCCAACTATCAAAAACGGTAGGAAAACCGGAAAGTAAGGCATACAAAATTAACGGAATGGAAAGCCTTAAATAATCATTCATGATCTCACTTTTCCATTCTATTTTTCCAAAATCAAAAACAACTTTTAGTAACCATAAAAATCGGAATATGCCTAGTCCAACCAAACCTTGGATACTCCCCAAAAGTCCTTTTCCCAAAACTAAAGGGATAATCACAACGAGTATTTGAAGAGAAAAAACTACGCTGCCAAAAACCAGAATTTCCTTGGCTCGGTTATTCACTAAGTAAATATAATCAACGAGAAAACTGGGCATGAAAAATAGTAAATAAATTGAATACCATTTAAGATAAGGAAGTGATTCTTGTCCAACGAGCAGTTGGGTAATGCTGTTTTCTAATAAAAATAACAATACAATTACAAAAATGGAAATTCCACAAAACAGCAGAAATATATTGAAAATAAAAGGTCGCTGCTCGGTTGGATTTAGTTTTGGGAAAAAAGGAAGAATACCCTGATTCAATCCTGCGATCCAAAAAAAACTGACGGTCGTTCCGATAAAAGTAAGCATTTCGAAAGCCCCAATTTCTTCACTTGTCAAGACACTTTTGGCTAACAAAATGCTAATCAGAATTGCTGCTCCTTGTCGCATTATCTGAAAGCCTTGAAGTGCTCGTACATTAGTGATCTCGAAATTCATTTGGCGAAATTAAATAAACGGTTTTCAATAATTCAGTTTTAGGAATTAATATTTATAATAATTATTTTTTAGGTAATTATGTGGCAGTTTGCTTTAGCAGATCCTAGAAAAGGAATTAAATAAATTTGGTAACTATTCAGCATAGTGAAATACCCAGAGTTTTAAATCGTGCCTTGCCACACTACACTATGCTGAGTAGTTAAAGAAATTAGATGATTTCTAATTAAATTCAGAGGGGAATTTGAAGGTTTGCTGTGCTCATTTTTCAGGTCAGCTAAAGTATACTACCACGTAATTATGTAAATATGGTTTGAAATTTGATTAAAAAAAAGATACATTTATATTTTATTGATATTCAGATACTTATATGAAAAAACGCATTTTAAAAACAGCTATTGAAGTTTATGCTTCAGAAAAGGAATTGTCTTTGGGAGATCAGAAACTGATGAAGAAGGCGAAACAAGCTTTGAAAAAATCCTATTCACCATACTCTAATTTCAAAGTAGGCGCTGCCATTCTATTAAAAAATGGAAAGATGATGTCAGGAGCCAATCAAGAAAATGCGTCTTACCCACTCTGTTTGTGTGCGGAGCGAGTGACCATCGCAGCAGCAGATTCTGTCCATCCAAGAGTTCCGATTTTAGCGATGGCAATCACCGCCAAAAGTCCAAGTCTAACGATTACCAAACCAGTTGCACCTTGTGGAGCATGTCGTCAAGTGATTTTCGAAACGGAAATGAAACATGACACTCCAATGCGAATTTTATTGCAAGGGGAAACAGGCAAAGTTTATATAATTGAAGGCGGAAAGGATTTATTACCACTTTCATTCGATGGATCTTTACTCTAATTTTTTCATTAAATTAATAAGTGAAATCCATTGGCATGATTTTAGGTATTATGATATTATCAAATATTAAAAACGAAAATATTAAATAAACCAAAAGCTTAAAATTAATTCAAATTTAGGCTTCGTTATTTTACGTAAAATCATTTCAGAGCAAAATGAGCGATTACTCTTCCAATTGAGTAAAGAAAAATAAGTGTTTAAGCCTGAAATTTTTCCAACCGATATACAAGTTTTCAATAATCAATAGGTCGCTTTTAAAAAGGAATTTTTTCCAAATACCGGAATATGAAAAGAATTTTTCTATATACTACTTTCGTGTTAATGTCTTCGTTTTCTCTTTTTTCCAATAGCTCGGAAAAAGAATTTAAACCAACTTCAATGGAGTTGGCAACAATGTTTAACGATTTAGTAACGGAAGACACATTTTATGTCCAAATCTCTGATTGCCTAGCAAATGGAGATATTTGTATTGATATTCCATTAGCTGAGATTGGCAACTATAATTTCTCCGAAGGAGGGAATATGTACATTAATGGCTTTGTAGGATGTATGGAATCATTTATTTCAAGCTATGATTATGGTCAATTGTTTGGCCAAGGAAATATTGGGCCATATATGTTAGATTCATGGGATGTAGATGGAACTGAATTTTCAGGGATGTTTGCTAATATTCCTGATTTAGTTGATTCTATGAATCTTTGGAATCCAACTGGAAGTTGGGTTTTAAATACTGGTACTCAATCGATTACTGGAGGCAATTCTAGTTTGGAGTATTTTCCAATGGAGGTTACGGTGGTTGCGATTAATTTGGCTTCAAGTATTCCTTTAGGTTCTACGACTGCTTTTGCAGGTTCATTGTTGAGTTTGTCAGCAGGTACTCATTTGATTCAAGTGGTTGACAACGGAGGTGGATTATGTGTTGATTCCTTTTATGTTGATGTGCGATGTATTCCGTTAAATATTGAAAATTTCACCTTGGTAGAAGATTCGATTCATATTTTTTGTTTTGACAATAGTGAGTTGTTAGGTCAAGCTTCTTCGACTCAGATTCTTTGTCCGAGTACGGGGCCATCACCTGTAGAATTTAATTTGACCGGAGGAAATGCATGTTTAGAAATTACAGCATTGACTGTTGGGCAGGATACTGCTTGTTATGTTTTCTGTGATAATTTTGGATTTTGCGATACGACTTATATTTATGTTATCGTAGAAGCAGCTCCAATAGAGAGTGGACTAGAATGGATTTTTGAAACTATTTACTCCAATACGACAGAGCAAATTTGTTTAGACACGGCAGATTTAGCTGGAACTATAGTCAGTATTTTTAATGATTGTCAAGATCAGTCAGGAGAATATGTGATGTTTTCAATTGATCCATTGGCGTATTGTGTTGATTTTACTGCAGTTGAGATTGGAAAAGATACTGCATGTATTTTTCTTATCGATGATTTAGGGAATGTAGATACGACATATATAGTTGCTTGTGTTTCCAATCCAATAACTGATACCATTACTCAAAATATGATTTTGGGAGATACGGTGTCAATTTGTATGGATTCAACTCAGCTAGGAGGAAATCTAATTTTGATCAATAATATTTGTATAAATACAGTAGGGGTCGCTAATTTTTCAGTTGATACTTTGACTTATTGTACTGAAATAATTGCAGACCAAATAGGTCAAGATACTGCTTGTATTATCCTTTGCGATAATTTTGGAGTATGTGATACGACTATTTTGATTGCAAATATTACGGGAACTGCACCGGTACTTTTGACTGCTATTGATGACAATGAATCAGTATTATTCACGGAGGCTTTGACCATAGATGTTTGTGCTAATGATGTGATTCCAGGCAATCAAGTTTTAACAAATTATTTCATCTTGCCAGCAACGGTAGGAGGAATAGATACACAGTATGGATCAGCAACATTTGCAAGTGAATGTAATATTATTTATATACCTGATGGAATTGAATGTGATGTTGTTGATAGTTTTATGTATGTTATTTGCACCATTAATGGATGTGATACAGCCTTAATAACTATCTCACTTGAATGTGAACCAATTGAAGGAGGCGAGCTTACTTTTTCCAATGGATTTTCACCAAATGGAGATGATGTAAATCAATTTTTTGAAATCCAAGGGGCAGAAACTTATCCTAATAATTCCCTGAGTATTTTTAACCGATGGGGGAATGAAGTATTCCGAACTGATAATTATCAAAATGATTGGGGAGGAACGTTCAATGGAGCAAGATTGATGAATGGAACTTATTTCTACGTGTTCAATGATGGTGCGGGAAATATGTACACTGGTTACGTGTATATACAGATTTAACTTTTTGTGACAAAAAACAATAACATAATCATGTTTTTTAACTATATATTTAATCTTTTTATTTGTTAAAAAAAACACCCTAAGTTGTTGATAGTCAGAAGGTTGTAGGATGAGCAACTATCTAGGTTTGTTATAACCTTAAACTAGCATAGTTTTTGTTTTTAAAATGTGTGACGTAAATTGGACTAAAAAAAATGCCGCTCACACAATAAATACCCATTAGAAATGAGAAAAATATTTACTTTCTTATGTTTTGTTTGCTTTTTTGGACACGCTGCTTTTTCGCAGCAAGATCCGATGTTTACAAAGTATATGTTCAACAGTTTACATTATAATCCAGCGTATGCAGGTGCTAAAGATCACTTAGCAATTGGGTTACTTTACAGAAACCAATGGTCCGGCATCGACGGTGCGCCGGTTTCTCAAACTTTTACGATTCATACTCCACTTAGAAACAAGAGAGTAGGTGTTGGATTTAGTGCTTACAATGATGTCATTGGACCTTCACAGCAAATGGGAGCAAATTTTAGCTATGCTTACCGAATTCCTATGGGAAATGGTGGAGGTGGAAAATTAGCCATTGGATTGCAAGGAGGAGTGACGAATTGGAGAGCTGACTTTTCAAAAATAACTTTGGCCAATCAAAATGCAACGGTTGATGAAGCATTCTTGGAGCAACAGCCAAGTTACTGGTTGCCGAACTTTGGAGCTGGTATATACTATTACACTAGAAACTTTTATATCGGATTTTCAAGTCCTCATTTAATTGAGTATGACTTGAGAGATAATGCTACTACTGATATTTGGGCAAGACAATATAGACACTATTTTGGTTCGATTGGAGCAGCTATTCCGATCAAAGGTGATATGATTATTTTCAAACCATCTATGTTAATTAAAAATGTTGGGTTGTTGAGTAAATTCAGCAAAGATGAAGCTTTTCAAGAAATTGGAGCACCAACAGAAATTGATATTGATTTATCATTTTTATTTTATGAAGCACTTTGGATAGGAGCATCTTTCAGAACTGCCATTGAAGCTTTTAATGATACCAGTTCATTTGATTCAGTTGATCTTTGGGCAGCTTATTACTTGCAAAGTGGATTAAGAATTGGAGCTGCTTATGATTATTCTTTGACAAAATTACAAAGTCAAGCCGGAGGATCATTTGAGATTATGCTCGGATATGAGTTTAACTATAAAACGAAACAAATTGTAACTCCGCGTTACTTTTAGTGGGTAGTTTAGCAGTTGACAGTAAAACACTCGAACAGTAAGTTCGATCAATAGAATAGTCAGTTTATGTTTAGAAAAATCTTTTGAGGGAAGTATACGTAAACTACAAAATGAGAAAACCACTAGACTTTAATCAATAGAATTGAATGATTTGAAATCATTCAAAACGAAATTTTCCAAAAAAATAATAATTTTTTTCCCAGAATACCGGGGATGATTAAACCACTAGAAAAATGATAAAACAGAAGGTGATTTTAGCTTTGCTACTTTGTATAGTAGTTACAAGCAGCACATTTGCTCAACTTTCCAAGGTGAAAAGAGCGAGGGTTCACATGGAAGAGCTCAACTATATGGGAGCTATCGAATTGTACAATCAGATCCTAGATAAGGATGATAACCCTGAAGCCAAAATCAATATTGCAGAGGCTTATCGAAAAGTCAATGACTCAGAGAATGCAGAATATTGGTATGGCCAAGTTGTTCAATTGGCTGATACTGAACCAATTCACAAATTATATTATGGTCAAATGCTCCAGCGGAATGGAAAATGCGACTTGGCAAAAGAATGGTATCAAGCTTATGTTGATGCAGTTCCTGAAGATCAACGAGGTCAGTACTTAGTGCAAGCTTGCGATTACGAAGATGAGTTGCGTACCAAAAATGCAGGTATCTACGAAATTGTACATGTTGATTTCAATTCTAATTTGGATGATTTCAGTCCCGCTTATTATGATGATGGATTAGTCTTCGCATCAGAGCGAGATAAAGGCGTGGCTATTGTTCGGACGACAGAATGGACAGGTAATCCTTTTAATGAATTATTTCAAGTGAAAAGACAAAAGGAAGGAAAGGAACCGGCAGAATATACTTATGAAAAACCTGAGAAGTATTCTAAAAAATTGAATTCTAAATTTCACGATGCTTCGGTAACTTACAACAAAGACCAATCAAAAATTTATTTCACTAGAAATAATATTATGAATGGCAGAGTAGGAAAAGATGATGATGGAATTATCCGTTTGAAAGTTTTTTCTGCAACTATCGCAGATGACGAGTGGAAAGATTTGGAAGGTTTACCTTTTAATTCTGATGAATATTCAGTTGCTCACCCAACTTTAACTACTGATGGAACTAAGATGTATTTTTCATCTGACATGCCTGGTGGTTTTGGAGGAATGGATTTGTACATGACAACAATGGACGGCGGCAGTTGGGGGCCACCAATTAATCTTGGTGCAAGAATTAATACGGAAGGAAATGAAATTTTTCCATATTTCGATAGCCATAGTAAAAGATTATACTTCGGATCTAACGGGCATGTTGGTTTAGGTGGAATAGACATCTATTACATGGATGACAAAGGAGAAGATCAATTTGGGGAGGTAACTAATATGGGATACCCATTGAATACCATTTCTGATGACTTCGGAATCATTTTCGGAGAAGAAGGAAAGGAAGGATATTTTACTTCTGATCGAGAAGGTGGAGTAGGGCGTGATGATATTTACGCTTTTAGAAAATCTGCTGCTACCATGGAAATCTTAGTGATTGATGAGGCGACTGGCGAACCAATTCCAGGGGCAACAGTTTTGAATGATTGCACAGGAACAGAAATGTTGACGAATACAGAAGGAAAAATCTTGTTCGACATAAAAATGGATGTATGCTGTAATTTTAAGGTAAGCATGGATGAATATTTAGACAACGCAAAAGAAGGTTGTACTAAAAGTGTAGACATGGGGCAAAAGATTTTTGTTGAAATTCCTTTGAAAAAAGAAGTACTATTTAATTTAGATGTATTCGTAGTTGATCCAACTACTGGAAATCCAATAGAAGGTGCAATGGTTACTTTGGCTAACGATTGCGGAGGTGCTGAGCTGGAAGCTGTTTATACAGACTCAACTGGAATACTTTCATTTGAGTTAATTGAGGATTGTTGTTACACCGTTACAGCTAAGCAAGAAGGTTACTTCGGGAGTCCTGTGGAGAATCAATGTACTCGTGATTTGACTGAGCCGACGACTTTGCAGGCGGTGGTTAATTTGAGTCCAATTTCTGTCGCGGATGTTGATCCAAGTAATTCTGGTGGAACTGATCCTAATGAGTATGACCCGACTTATGAAGGTAATCCAATAGCTGAAGAAGATCCAAATTTTCCAACATATGATGCTGAAACTGGATTATACGTTGACCCTGAGACAGGTGAACCTGCAAATAAAACAGTTGGAAATATTACCTATGAGGATGGAGAAATTAAAGATGGAGGATCTAGTCCAACCTGGGAGCAATCTCCAACTGAACCTGGAGAGGAAGGATACTATGCTTATTTACTTCACATTTACTATGATTTTGATCAGTCATATTTAAGAGATGAAGCTCAATCAGAGATTAATAAGTTGTGTAAAATGATGACTGAGAATTCTGATTTGATTATCGAGATCGCATCTCATACCGATTCAAGAGGTTCATTTAGATATAACAGAAGTCTTTCTCAAAGAAGAGCAGAATCTGTAGTTCGATCATTAATGGATTGTGGAATAGCGGAGGAAAGATTAGTGGCAAGAGGATATGGTGAGAAGAAAAATGTAAACAACTGTGCTAATCGAATTCCATGTTCGGAAAGAGAACATCAAATGAATCGACGAACTGAATTCCGAGTAATCGGTTGTGTAAGTTGTTCAACTGGTGAATCACTTTCAAAAGAAAACCTTAATGCGGAAGTAGACGAATGTGCCAGTTGCCCGTTCTAAAGTAAAACGATTTACTAAGTCGTTAATCTAATCATACTTAAAAACTGTCTAGTCTTTGAAAAAAGGCTAGACAGTTTTTTTGTAACGTAATACGACTCAGAGAGTCGTATTGCAGACAAAATAAAAAATAGATGTTGCTACATCAAATGTAAATGTATATATTTGCACCTCAATCATAAAAATGAAATTAGAAGAAGAAATTAAGCAAAGTAAATTCAAAGATGAGTATCATAAACTAGGCGTAAATATTATTTACTCTGCCTCATGGATGAGTACACTACATTTACATACTTTGAAAATTTTTAATATTTCTGTTCAACAATTCAATATTTTACGCATTTTAAAGGGGCGACATCCTGAGCCTGCAACTGTAAAGTTATTAACAGAAAGAATGATTGATAAAATGTCTAACGCTTCTCGCTTGGTGGAAAAATTAAAGCAAAAAGGGTTAGTGGAAAGGACTTCTTGTCCTGAAGATCGAAGACGGGTGGATATTGCGATCACCGAGAAGGGAACAAAAATAATAGAGCAAGCTTCGAAAATTTTGGAAAGTGAAATGGAGAAGTCGCTTTCTGTTTTGAATAAAAAAGAAGCAAAACAGCTGAATGATTTATTAGATAAAATGAGAGGTTAAAATGCCTTATTTATTCGTTGACCAAACATTTTTTTTGACCAAATAGATGTATAGACATTTAATGTAACAACGTTTTAAACGTTACTTTTTTATAAAAAATATTATTCAATAACATTTTCGATTTCTAAAATGAGGAATCGGAATTTTAAAATCAGATTAACAATTATGAAAAATTTATTCGCATTAGCAATCGTAGCATTTTTTGCATTCGCATTTTCTTCAAATAATGTTGGAGAAGGAACAACAATTGATACTGAAAAAAGTATGATCACTTGGAAAGGTTATAAAGTAACTGGAGAACACGCAGGGACTTTAAAAGTGAAAAGTGGAGACTTGGATTTTACTGATGGAAAATTAACAGGCGGAAACTTTGTCATTGACATGGCGAGTTTAGCAGTAACAGATTTGAAAGGAGGAAGTGCTAAAAAATTAGCTGGACATTTAATGTCACCTGACTTTTTTGGAACAGAAAAATACCCAACGGCGAAATTTGAAATCACAAAAGTTGTGTCAAGAGGAAAAGTAGGGGAGTACAAAATCATCGGAGATTTGACCATTAAAGAATCCACCAAAGAAATTAAGTTTAACGCTTTAATTACGGAAGCTGATGGAATGAAAACGGCAACTGCTGATATTACTTTGGACAGAACTGACTATAATGTAAGATACGGATCAGGAAGTTTTTTCGATGGTCTTGGAGATAAGACTATTTATGATGAGTTTGATTTGAGTGTGAGTTTGGTGGTTAAGTAATTTTTTTTTGCCACAGATTTGGACTGACTAATTTGACTTTTTAAGACTCTCTCAGAATTTACTACCTAGCGAGAGAAGTCATATTTGTCAGTCCAATTCTATTGCGAAAAATTATCAGTCTATTTTTGCTAACTCCTTAGCAATCAATAAGTTATCTCCAATTATTTTTACAAAATACATTCCATTCGGCACATTTCCGATTTTCAAATAATGAGTATATTCATCTAATTCATCAATATTTACATTCTCCACCAAAACCATTTTTCCCATCAAATCATAAACCTCCAATCGAACATTTCCCGAAATATTTTTCATCAAAATATTTACTTGCGACTGCGTTGGATTTGGGAAGATAGCCACTTCCTGGTTTTTCAATTCAACATTTTCATCAGAAACAGTAATTTGATTTTGGATAAAAAAGTCTTGAGTCGTATGAATGAATCCATTTAAAATTGGCCCAGGAGTTCCAGTTCCTTTGGTGTTTCCATCCGCACTTCGGAGTACTGCTGCTAACCAATAAACCAAATCTCCATTCGTCAATCCATAATAATCTTTTGGTGTCAAAGTAATTTCCCAAAGATCAGGGCTGTTGGTCACTTCAGTCATTTCTCCAACTCCATCGTCTTGTCCCCAATTTCCAATCACATTATTCCAAGCATTATTTTGAGGAGTGGTTGTTTCGATAAGTCCAACGCTACTGTGTATGTATATTTTATCTGCATTGATTAATTCACCATTTCCTTTTTTTGCATTGAAAGTAATGGTGATTTCATCGTCGATAGTGTAGGAGGCAGGTTCGACGGTAATAAATGGTTGATCCGATTCTACCTTATAAAAAATAACACCATCCCGGAAACCCATTCCAACATTCACATTGTCTGCATCTCTAAAATACATTCCGATTTTAAACGGTTCATCATTTGCCGCAAGAGAATAATAATCTGCTACCGTCAACGTGATTTCCCAAATATCAGGACTCACCTCTGTCATTAAACCAAGGCCATCATCAGCAAATGTTCCCACCACATTTTCCAATGTTGTACTCGTTGGGTCAGATAAAATTACGCCAGAGTGCATATAAATTTTTTCTGCATCGACCAGTCCAGCTGTTCCATTTGGAAATGCTTTTTTGGCATCGAAAGTAATTACGATTTGATCATTTTTGGAAAATGGATCAGGCGAGATGGTAACTGGATTTTCATAAACGGCAACTACTCCTGGCAGACCATTCGATAATTTTTTATCTGTAAAAATATGCCATTCACCTGCTTTCAAATCAATCATTTCAGAAGTGATCGTCACATCAATGCTGTCGCCTGAAAAGTAATCGTACCACATTCCGCTTGATGGGAAATTTGGAGTAATCGATTCTTCTCCTAAACCAAAGTTTCCAAGAATAACTAAATCTATTTGACCAAAATTATTGTAAACTAAACGTCGAACCGTTCCACTCGTCTTATGGTTTGTTTGAGCAAAAGCCAATGTATCCGCTCCAATCGTATTTCTCACATCAAAAATTCCTTGGTAAGCATCATAAATATATTGACGCAAAGGATCTTCATAATAACCTAATCCATCAGATCCCCAAGGCAAAGGTTTGTTGCCAGTTCGACCATTAAGATCAATATCAATGTCATAGCCTAATTCATCAAATTGCCACATCATTTTTGGACCTGGATTTAAGAACGCAAAAGCCGCAGCCATTTTTACTCGCTCAAACATCACCAATGGATTTTTGATATCGTAAGATCCACTTGACAGTCCTTCCGCCAAACAATGCTCCGCAATTCGTCTTTCATCATGGCTATTATAAAAAGTAACATGATCTTGAGAATTCATTCCACCAAAACTTCCCGTAATATTGCCAACCGTTGCTGGAACAAAATCATAACTTTTATTTTTCCACATCTTCATTCCATAATCGCCCAAAATCGCTTCCTCATTGCTCGGTGCCCAATGCTCCAAAATGATATAACACTCAGGATCAACATCCCAAATTTCGTCAGCCATTCTTTTCAAAATATCAATTCTTGACTGATCAAAACCATCCACACTTCCACCCGGAGCATTATTGGTAAACCCTTTGGTAAAATCAAATCGGTAACCATCCACATGAAATTCTTCAATCCAAAATTTATTCAAACGATCTAAAAATTCAATGGTGTAAGGCGACTCATGATTCCAATCGTAGCCCCATTGATATTGCCCCACGTAATCTTTATTGAACCAAGGATTGTCACTAGCAGGAGTTCCCGCTCCTTGATCGAAGTACATTTTGGCCATGGGATTTTGACCAAAAGCATGGTTCATCACCACGTCCATAATGACGGCCAAACCATGTTGGTGAGCTACTTCGATAAAATGTTGAAGGTCTTCTTTGGTGCCATAATATTTGTCTGTGGCAAAATAGTAAGCTGGATTATATCCCCAAGACTCATTTCCTTCAAATTCATTCCAAGGTAAAATTTCAATTGCGTCCACTCCCAAATTAGCAATATATGCTAACGAATCTTCCAAGTCTTCCCACGAGTGCGTTCCAATAAAATCACGCACCAATAATTCATAAATTACCATATGATTCACATCAGGTCGTTCCCAAGTATCTTCCGAAGGCGCCCAAGTGTAAGCAGCTTGTCCAGTTGTTAAAACCGAGGCAAATCCATAATCTGTTTTATCATAAAAAGGGATATTGGGAAAAGTTAAAGCATCAATCCATTGGTCATTCCATGGATCAGCCGTTTGCTCTGTGTATGGGTCACCAATTTTCACATCCTCCTCCACCCAATATTGAAAAACATAAGGTTGATTTGGCGTAAGTCCAGTTATCTCCAACCAAAAGTATTGGCTATTGGGTGTTTTTTTCATTTGATAATCATCAAGAGCTACCCAGCTATTGAAATCTCCAACAACAAAAACAAAGTTTTTATTTGGAGCTTCTAAAACTAAAGTAACCTTGGTCGCATCAGTCGCATCATAATTAATTCCAGCTTTTACATTGGCAGGTAAATCTTCGACCACAACTGGTTGCAGAATCGTAACGGCATAATCTTTCGCCGTTTCAAAATCAAAACCATTAATAGTAGCGGTAATTTTTATTTGAATCAATCCACTTGCTGAAGGAACGTAAGTGTGACTGATAGTTGTTCCAGAATTTACACTTGCCTTTTCTTCAAAACCACTTCCTTCATCTACCCAAATTTTCATGGAAGAAACTTCATTGGAAGCCGAACCAGAAATTGAAATAGGTTGACCGGAGGATAAGAATTCACTATCGCCTGACGGAGTATTAATGGTAACATAATCACCAGAATTTAGATTAAAATAAATATCCAAATTCGCAGCAACGGTTCCCCAACCATAATTTCCAGGTGCCAAAGTTGCTTTGGTATTTCCATCAGCACTTCTGAAAACGAGCGACAACCTAAAAATATCTTCATTCGCAGGTACGCCATAATAGTCTCGAATAGATGGCGTGAAATCTATTTGCCATTTGTCAGTTTCACCAGCGACAGGAGTCATTTCTCCAATGCCATCATCTGCGCCCCAATTGCCAATTACATATTGCCAGCTGGTACTGGTTGGGCCATCAGTAATTACGCCATGATGAAGATAAACTTTGCTCGCTCCAATCAATTCACCATTTCCTTCAGCCGCATCTAAAATCAAAATAGCATGATCATCTGGTCCTGCGCCCGAAGGAGAAAGAGTAATCATTTGAGCAGTAGAAAAAAAGGATAGAAAAGAAAAGAGAATTAGTAAATAGGAATTTTTCATTAATTTGATTTTATATTTTTTTTTAAAAATAGGTCTTTTTTTGGAATCAAAATAAATTGATTTGAACAAACTGAATCTAGCGTTTTAAATTTTAATGCTCCTGTGAGCAATCCTTTGTGATTGCCCTTGCAGAATAATATCTGCTCAAAAAAGTGTATCTAGAGAAAGGTGAAAAAGTGTTTCTGAATGAGAGATACTTTAGTTTATTTATTTTTAAATCAAACTTGAATTCTAAACAAATTTGCATTTTTCAATATGTGAATTTCGTTTTTTAATTTGAGTAAGCCTTTTTTTAGCCTATTACAAATCTATTACGTTTTTGTATTTAAGTATTTCTTTAAAAGAGCTAAGTATCTGATTGTCAATATTTTAAGTAGGTGATATGTCCTTGGTTTGGCATATTATACCTCTTACAAAATCTTCTAACTATCATGCTTGATTCTAATCATTCTTCCTTAATATTACATTATCAACTTATTCTTTATATCAAATCTTGGTAAAAGACCATTTCAATTTTAGAAATTATTTGGACTTGTTTTTATAAAAAAAACAAAATGCGAAACTATATGAAATTTAAAATTTACCCTCCCCAAAAAGGATTACTTCTTTTTTTGACCTTTCTGATACTTGGATTTTCTGTCCATGCACAACGAACCATCACAGGTGTATTAACCGATTCCGAAAATGGAGAAACTTTAATTGGAGCCAATATTTTGGTTGAAGGAACTGATATTGGAACAACCTCAGATGTTGATGGATCCTATACTATCGAAGTTCCAGAAGGAGCAACTAAACTAGTTTTTAGCTATACGGGCTTTGGAACGGAAACCATTGCAATCGGAGTATCCAATATTATGAACGTTCAAATGAGTGCAGGTTCATTTTTAGATGAAGTAGTCGTCATCGGATATGGAACGACTAAAAAAGAAGATGCTACAGGTTCAATCCAAACGGTTGACCAAAAGGCATTTAATAAAGGTTCTATCACCTCACCTCAAGAATTACTTTCTGGAAAAATTGCAGGCGTAAATATTACGACCAATAGTGGTGCACCTGGAGACGGAGCAGTTATTCGGATTCGAGGTGGTTCATCTTTGAATGCTTCGAATGATCCTTTGATTGTGATTGATGGAGTGCCAATTGATAATGGCGGAATTTCAGGTTCTCGGAATACGTTGAATTTGATTAATCCAAATGACATCGAAACTTTTACCGTTTTAAAAGATGCTTCTGCGACGGCAATTTATGGAAGTCGAGCTTCGAATGGGGTGATTTTGATTACGACAAAAAAAGGGAAGTTAGGGAAAAAAGCTACGGTTAGTTATTCTGGAAATGTTTCTTCTAGTCAAATTATTAATCCTGTTGAGGTTTTTGATGCAGATGCTTTCCGAAATTTAATTACCGAAAATTTTGGAGAAGGAAGTACCGAAGTACTTTCACTAGGAAGTGCCAATACGGATTGGCAAAATGAAATTTACGGACCAGCATTTGGGCAAGATCATAGTTTGAGTGTGTCAGGCGGAATTGCAGATGTGCTACCTTATCGAGCATCTTTTGGTTACACGGATAAGTCAGGTGTTTTGAAAAATGATAAATTTCAAAGAACTACCGCTTCGCTAAACCTATCGCCAGGATTTTTAGATAACAAATTACAAGTCAATTTTAACTTCAAAGGAATGTGGTCAGAAAACCGATTTGCAGATCGCGGTGCGATTGGTAACTCAATTGGTTTCGACCCCACTCAACCTATTTTTGATGACGCAAGTCCTTACGGAGGTTACTTTACTTACTTCGCAGATTCATTAAAAAATCCAAATCGACTTTCGCCAACGAACCCGATGGCATTGTTGGACTTGAAAGAAGATATTGGAAAAGTAGCTCGCTATGTAACGAATGTAAGTGTGGATTATCGCCTTTGGTTTTTTCCGGATTTGAGAGCTAATTTGAATTTAGGATATGATTATTCCAAAGGAGAAGGAACGGTAAAAATTCCTACGAGTGCTTCTTTTTCCTATAATCCAATTACAGGTGGAGGAACAAATAATGAATACAACCAAACGAAAAAGAATGAGTTGTTGGAGTTTTATTTGAACTACGTGAAGGAATTTGGGAAAAGTAAATTTGATGTGATGGGAGGATATTCTTGGCAACATTTCTTCGTAGAAAATTATTCTAAAAACTCAGATGTAGCTGGAACTCCCGCAGAAACGGTGATCAAAGTTGAACCTCGAGAATATTATTTATTATCTCTTTTTGGGCGATTGAATTATTCTTTGCAAAACAAATATTTATTCACTTTTACTTTGCGACAAGATGGTTCTTCTCGTTTTGGAAAAGATAATCGTTGGGGGTTATTTCCTGCTGCAGCTTTTGCTTACAAAGCAATTGATGATAAAAATGGAAAAATCAATACCTTAAAATTCCGATTAAGTTATGGAGTGACTGGTCAACAAGACCTCGGAAACAGTCATCAAGAATTGGATTATTATGCTTACCTACCTGTTTATACGCAAGGATTAGAAAATGCTCAGTATCAATTTGGAAATACTTTTGTTCCGACTTTTCGACCAGAAGAATACGATGCAAATATCAAATGGGAAACGACGACGACTTATAACTTAGGAGTAGATTTTGGATTTTTTAAAGATCGTATTTATGGATCAGCGGAATTTTATATTCGAAATACAGAAGACTTGTTGAATCGAATTCCAGTTCCTGCTGGAACGAATTTGTCCAACTTTGTTACTACGAATGTAGGTAATTTAGAAAACCGAGGAATTGAGTTATCCTTGAATTTTGTACCGGTGCAAACGAAAGATGTGCTGTGGGAATTCGGAATGAACGCTACCCGAAATAAAAATGAAATCACCAAATTAACGGCAACGGATGATCCTGATTATCAAGGCGTTTTGGTGGGAGGAATTGCAGGTGGAGTAGGGTCTAATATTCAAGTTCATTCAGTTGGGTATCCTGCCTTTTCATTTTTTGTTTACGAGCAGGTTTATGCAGAAAATGGCGCTCCCATCGAAGGACTTTATGTTGATAGAAATGGCGACGGAGTAGTTTCTCCTGATGACCAATATCGATTTAAGCAAGCAGCACCAGATTACTTTTTTGGATTTACGACGAACTTAAGTTACAAGAAATTTAGCTTGTCCGCAGCAGCTAGAGGGAATGCAGGAAACTATGTTTACAATAATGTACAATCGAATAATGCATTTTATAGTCGCATGTTTTTATCGCCAAATGTTTTGTCTAATTCCTTGACCGACATCAATGATATTCAATTTCAAAACCCAGAATATTTCAGCGATCACTTTGTGCAAAATGCTTCTTTTTTCCGATTGGATCATATCACGGCAAGTTACCAATTTGATCATGTATACAAGAACAAAGGATCAATTACGCTTTCTGCGACTTTGCAAAATCCATTAATTGTTACACCTTATACAGGAGTTGATCCAGAACTCTCAAATGGGATTGATAACAATGTTTATCCAAGAACTCGAACGATTTTATTTGGAGTATCTGCGAATTTCTAGTAGCTGGTCGCTTCAGCTGCCAGTAAAAAATTTTCAAAGAAAATTTTTTCCAAAAAAGTCAAAAGAACAATTTCCAAAAA
>Ga0209712_10001167_pt1 | contig 22571 bp, 18 predicted proteins | sample ArcOceMetagenome_FD_187443 | JGI IMG/M metagenome (GOLD analysis project Ga0209712, IMG submission 187443) | Marine eukaryotic phytoplankton communities from Arctic Ocean - Arctic Ocean - Greenland ARC118M Metagenome (SPAdes) (version 2) | ecosystem: Environmental > Aquatic > Marine > Oceanic...
TCCGGTCGTGACATGGAATATTCAACTGGGCGCCACTTAAGTCTAAACTGAGGTTGGCTTTTTGGGCAGCTGGCCATAGTAATGGAAAGTAGGCGCTAGAGATGGACAAGCGTAATGTGTGACCTGGCGGTATTTCATAACCCGTATCATCTAACTTTATGGTGATATCCATGGCCTGCCCGGCAATCACCGGTTGAGGATTATCTAAGCCTTGACGCATGGCCAAATTGAGCATGCCATAGGTTATGCGAGTGCTGCTGCCATCGGGTGCCACATCACACAGGCGCAAAATCATTTGACCACAGTTTTGGTCACTGGTGACCCGCGCCTTAAACACCGCACCCCCCAACAATGAGGTTGCCTGCACCATAGGTTCGCTGTCAAAACACAAGCTATTGGCATCGTCTTGGCGTTGATCTGTAGGAAAATCTGGGCCACACCAAATGACACAAAATTCGCCACTGGCAGCACCCGTCGTTAGGGGGCTATTCACACTCAAATGGCCACTAGTCATAGTGTCGACCAACTGCCCAGACGAACTCAAGTGTAGATTCATGCTGTGGGCCTGCATGGGCCACTGATTAGCTTCAACCCATAGCCCAGGCCTTTGATCATAGGCCGCCTGAGGCGCAACACCATCCTGAATATAAGCCGCTATGGTGGGCTCTGTCATAATGCCGTTATCAATGCCTTTAAGCCAATAGTCCCACCAGCGCATGGCTTCACCCAAAAAGTCCATTTCAGGTTTAGGTGACGCATAGTTAGGGTACTTGTGGGCCCATGGCCCGATCATGGCTTTTTTGGGAGCCACCAAACCTTGCATCATGCGCGGAATAGCTTCTGAGTAAGCGTCACCCCAACCACCCATACAATAAACTGCAGCCTTAATTGAAGCATAATTTTCATTGATTGAACCATGCTTCCAGTAATCATCTTTGTAACTGTGCTCTAGCCACTGCTTGGCTAAAAATGGCATATTTTGCAAACGCAAAAGCCACTGTTGGCGCCAGGTGTCAGGCAGTAATAAAGGGTCTGGCGCCTTAGCCATGTAACAGGCCATCGTTGAGGCCCAACTGAAATTTTCTAACAGTAATGCACCACCACGGTAGTGAATGTCATCGGCGTAGCGATCATCGGTGGAACATACAGTCACGATAGCCTTTAACGCAGCAGGCGCCATCGCCGCCACCTGCAGACTATTAAAACCACCCCAAGATTTACCCATCATGCCCACTTTTCCAGTGCACCAGGGTTGTGCTGCCAACCATGCAATAACTTCAACGGCGTCATCCAGTTCTTGCTGCAAATACTCATCCAACATCAACCCTGTAGACTCACCACTACCTCGCATATCCACTCGAATGCTGGCATAACCAAAGCGGGCCCAGTAAGGGTGCATTTGCTCGTCGCGAATGGCCGTGCCATCGCGCTTTCTATAGGGAATGTACTCTAATATCGCTGGTACTGGAACCTCAGCTGCATTAGTGGGCAGCCAAGCCCGTGCTGCTAATTGAGTACCGTCTTTAAGAGCAATAATAAAATGCGTCCACTCTTCGATGGTGTGGGTGAAATCGAGGTTGTTCATCATCTGTTGTTACTCCCAAAACTTGCCTGCAATAAGGCCGATACAAGGCTAGTAACATACCATTGGATTATTCGGCAGGGATAGTGATTTTTGTGTCAATTGTAGCCAACAGATCATGGTAAACTAAGGTCCATGAAGTTTAGTGGCAGTGGTATGAGAGTGGACTGCTGAATTTACAATGCAGGTAACCGTCTAAGGTGGTTCGTTAGCTTAAAACAACATTAAGCCAATGATACCTTAGTACAAAGGCAACACAACCCAATGATAATTAAATATTTTCTCAGTTCACCGAAAGTTGGCCTGTTGTTGATCAGTGGCCTAGGCATTAATCTTAGCTGGTTGTTTTTACTACCTTGGAGCTGGAATAGTTTAGTCACCTTGATGATGACCGCATATATACTCAAACTCAGCTTTAATCGGCACGCAGTAAAACAGCATATTAGTTATGACTTTGGACTCTTGGGGGGATCTTGCATCGTCTTTCTAGGGCTCAATTATGTGCTCACTGAGGCACTCGCGCTGTCGCCTGTCGCGGCTGCGATTACTGCTCATCTGTGGACATGGATCGCCCTGACCATGTTATTTAATAAAATGGTGCCTGATAGTATTCGGCATGAATTTGCCTTAGGTCACAAACCTACTTAAGTAAGGTTAGTGGCTCCACATGTGTGCACTAAAGTGGCGGCGGCAAAGAGATTCATACCGCTCATTGCCCCCAATCACCACCTGCTCACCATCTTTAATGACCATGCCTTCCTCATCGGTGCGCACCACCATAGTGGCCTTACGACCGCAGTGACACACGGTTTTGAGCTCCACCAATTTGTCGGCCCAGGCCAACAAATACTGGCTACCAGGAAATAACTCACCCCTAAAGTCTGTGCGGATGCCGTAACACAATACGGGGATATTGAGCTGGTCCACCACCAAGGTGAGCTGTTTAACTTGTTCACGGCTTAAAAACTGACTTTCATCGATGAGAATGCAGTCTAAGGGCTTTTTTAAGTTTTCAATTTTTAAAATGCCAAACAGGTTATCTCTGCCATTAAACAATTGTGCTTCAGCAGCCAAACCAATACGCGAGGTCACTTTGCCAAGTCCATAGCGGTCGTCTAAAGCCGCAGACATGATAAATGGCCGCATATTTCGTTCTTGGTAGTTGTAGGCTGACTGCAATAGCGCAGTTGATTTACCGGCGTTCATGGAAGAGTAATAAAAGTAAAGCTGGGCCACAATATCAAGCCTTTTACTGGTAAGGGCGTATTAACCCTTGTAGGAATAATTGGATGGCATAGCACGACTTGAGCCTGCGACCGCTCTTTTTAAATCAATCGTTTATAGAGTTATTTGTCAAAATTATGTCAAAAAGCATTGTAAACGCCCTAAAAATAGCACAAAAAATAAAAATTTAATATTACTTTCACATTTAACAACAGTATGATTATCAAGGAAGCACAGGCTAAAAACTAAATCAAATTCAAGTTGATAATAGTTACCATTCTTATCGTCACATTCAACCTCAGCCCAGCCCGTTTATGCAGCACCCTTGCACCATTACCCCTTTGTTGGTCGTTTGAAATTCGGAGTATAACTCACCTATGAAATACCCAATTTCAACGTCTACATGCCACCTTTAAGCTAAGTCACTTTATAATCTTAAAGGGAACCAGACGACATCTAAACCACCTAGCATCTCGGCACATCAAAGAAACAGTGTTTGTTCAAATTTCTTTGCTGCGATTTGCATAATGGGTATTTTTGCTTTCAGATCATCAAGATTCTTGCGTGTAGTAAGTGAGTGGGTGGAAAGGCACGAACATAGATCACCCTTCTGATTATAAATAGGGACCGACGCTCCTATCATTCCATCAATCCATTCTTCATTATCAAATGAGTATCCACGAGCTTGAATGAGATCTAGCTCTTCTGAAAAACGTTTTTGAGTGGTAATGGAATTTTTTGATCGCCCACTAGGCAGTAGATTCTTAAATACCTCAATCGCCGCTTTACGCTCAAAAGTACTCAGGTAGAGTTTGCCCGAGGCACTATAAATAAGAGGCAATCGATCACCCACATGTACGTTAGTTTTTTGAATAGGCCAGTGCGATTCGAAGCGATCATAATACACCAAGGTTTCACCCATCGGCACTGACAAACTGACCGTTTCGTCTAACGCATCTGAAAGTTCACTCAAGGCAGAACGGCGCAAAGTTACCTGTGGCTCATAGGTCAGACTATTAAGCATCAACGAACGTAATCTAGAACCTGGAACAAATGTTCCTGAAGGACTGGTGGCTATAAATCCTTCTTCTGTCAGTGCTTCCAACTGCCGGTAAATTGTCGCCAACGGAATATCCAGTGTATGTGATAAGTGCATAGCTGTGGCTGCATTAGGTTCCTTAACAACTGCGCCTAACACTTCCAAAATACGTTTAGAAGATGTCCTTTTACCATTATTTTTCATGTCATTTGTTACCCTTGTGGTATCTTTCCTGGTATTCGAACAGCTCTAACCAACCTGCTTTAGAGACAGAACCTTATTGGTATCCCCGAATTTCCTTTTAGGGCTATCGGTCAATGACTAATCTGCCACACAACTGCGAACACTTGTGTCCACTGGCTTGGCCGATGTCGCATCATTGCCTTTTGGATTAACAACACGCACTGTTGCGGTCTTGTTCTGCGTAAAGAAGTCGACAGCATCTTTTCCCTGAACCTTATTATTTCCTACTAAAGAACCTTTGACACCGCCAAAAGGAAGATACGGATGAGGTGCGCAAATACCAACGTTGACGCCGATCATACCGACATCTGCATCATTAATAAATTTTTCAGTGTAATAACTATTCTGTGTGAAGATACAGGCACCATTACCCATGTCATGATCACGGATCATCTGTAAAGCACTATCAATACAGCCAATTTTTAAAATACTCAGCACTGGGCCAAAGATTTCTTCCTTAGCAATGCGCATGTCGGGAGTTACGTCAGTGAATACTGTAGGACCAATAAAATAACCACCTTGGTTGTCTTTAGACAAGATTGGATTGCGTCCGTCTAACGCTAGAGTGGCCCCTTGTTCTTGGCCAATATCAATATAGTTCAGAATGCGTTCTTTCGCACTTGACGAGATTACCGGGCCCATAAATATATCGGCATCCATTGCGTCTCCCAGAGTAATTTTCTGGGACGCTTCCAACAGCCGCTCAACAAATTCGTCATAGATTTCTGGCACCACAGCAATGTTCGATACCGCGAGGCAACGCTGACCTGCAGCCCCATAGCCAGACATTACAATGTTCTCAATCAGCAGATCCATCGGCGCATCTTCCATTGCAATGAGGAAGTTTTTTGCGCCCCCTAACAACATAGTCTTTTTGCCAGTTCGACCACAACCTTGGGCAATAGCCTTGGCTGTTGGAGTTGAACCCACCAAACAAACACCTGCGACATCGTCATTGTCATACCAAGCCTCTACAACACTTCGATCTCCATGAACAATATTTACCACGCCTTTGGGTAATCCCATGTCGACTAAAAGTTGCATCATGTGCTGCATAAATAATGGCGATTCGCTTGAGGGTTTATAGACAAAGGTGTTGCCAGTTGCTATAGCGACAGGAATAAACCAACCAAACACTAAGGCTGGAAAGTTGAAGGGAGCGACACCACAAAACACCCCCAATGGGGCCTTGATCACACGGCCATTAATATTGTTAGCAATGCCTTGAATGGTTTCACCCTGCAATAAGGCAGGCACGCTGCACGTCATCTGCACAATTTCTATAACCCGACTGACTTCGCCTCTGGCCTCAGAAATATGTTTACCCTGATCCAGAGCAACTGAATAGGCTAGCTGCTCCAGATTTTCCTGCATGGCAGTAACAATCTTGAAGATATAGTCCATACGTTTTGGCAACGGTGTTGCACACCATTCAGGATAAGCTTCTGCTGCGGCTTTAACAGCCTGATTTGAAATTGCTGGAGTCGACATCGGCACCGAGCCGATCACCTCTCCCGTTGAAGGGTTAAATAAAGGCACAAACTGACAATTTTCTGCAGAACACCACTCACCATTAATAAAATTTCTGATTGGATTCGACTCACTAGTGTTATTCATATTTACCAACCTTTCTGTGTATATTTCTTAATTAGCTGAAAGCACCAGGTTTCAACATTGCCTATTAAACCGTCATTGGAAACAACTAACTGATAAATATCTTCCCATTTAGTTGACTGAAGGTCAAGACCTATAGTATGTTAATCGGTAAGTTAATTCTCATTTAAACAAAGGGCGTTATTGTCAATGGACTTAAAGGTTTTATAAATTAACCTTTAACACAGCGACAGCAAGGAAGAGCATAGCCCCAACCGACAGAGAGAAGGATATGCAAGAAAGTGTTCGAGTTTGTGTGCCGCGATATTTACAGATTGGTAAAGGTAGCATTTCACAACTACCTAGCATCCTAAGCGCAATTGGAACTGCAACCCGTCCATTGATTGTTACTGACAAGACTATGGTTGAGATTGGTCATGTAGCTTTGGTTACAAAACATCTAGATAGTCATGGTATCAGCTATGGCATATTTGATGGCACTGTCCCAGACCCAACGGATAAAGTTATTTCAGAGGGGCTTGCGGTCCTTAAAGCAGGTGGGTATGACAGTGTCATTGGAATTGGTGGCGGCAGCCCCATTGATACGGCCAAAGCGATGGCCGTGATGTCACAAGGCAGTCAAAATATTCTGGATTACAGACCCCCTCAGCAGTTCAACACACCTGGATTGCCCATTATTGCCATCCCCACAACAGCGGGTACTGGGTCAGAAGTCACTCATCACACGGTAGTGGTTCACTCAACTACCCACGAAAAAATATCATGCCGCGGTGAAGCTTTTGTTCCCACTGCAGCCATTATAGATTACGAACTCACACTGACCATGCCACGGCGCTTAACTGCAGATAATGCGTTAGATACATTGACCCATGGCATCGAAGCCTACGTTAGTGCTAAATGCTCATTATTTTCAGATCGAATGGCGCTTGATTGCATGCGTCTGGTCGGGCAATACCTGGAGCGAGCTTATAACAATGAGGAAGATCACGAAGCCCGTGAGGGTTTGATGCTTGCTGCGACTTTGGGTGGCCTTGCATTTTCAAACGCTTCAATTGCCCTAATACATGGAATGAGTAGGCCATTAGGAGGCATATTTCATGTCCCTCACGGTTTAAGTAACGCCATGTTATTACCCCAAGTGACAGAGTATTCACTTGATGCGGCGCTTGACCGATACGCTGAGTGTGGCCGTGCAATCGGGTTTGCATCAAAAGCAGACGAGGACTCAGTGGCGGCACAGAAACTAGTCGATGGCCTCTATAAATATCAAAAGAACCTAGAAACTCCATCAATATCAGAATTTGGTATTGATCCCCAAGCCTTTAACTCGGCTCTTGAACAAATGGCTGATGATGCCTTGCGTTCAGGTGCACCTAATAATAACCCACGTATACCCACAAAAGCGGAGGTGATAAAGCTTTATCAACAGGCATGGTAATGTCCCTCTTAAAAGGACACCCAACTTATTTATAAATAAAACAGGAAAAACCCATGAACAAAAATAATAACGTGATAGATAAAAATCCATCTAGCCAAGGCCTCAAAGTAGCAGCACTTAGTGTGGCTGTAGGTTTAATGGCAGCGCTTCCATTACAACAAGTCAGTGCAGAAGACACGATTCGCTGGAAAGTACAGTCCACATTTAATACCGGTTGGCCAGCACTTGGAGATCCTATTGCATACATGGCCAAAACCATGGATAAGGTGACCGATGGTCGCATTAAGTTAAAAGTGTATGAGCCTGGTAAGATTGTACCACCACTAGAAATTACCCCGTCTATTAGCCGAGGTGACCTACCTGCTGCCTATAATTACCTTGCGTACGATCAAGGGCGCATTCCATCTGCAGTGCTCTTTTCTGCCGTCCCATTTGGTATGGAGCCATGGGAATATGCTGCCTGGTGGTTTGAAGGCGAAGGTTCAAAACTAGCAGAAGACATTTATCACGAGCGCAACGTTCACCCATTGCTATGCAGCACTATTGGCCCTGAAACAGCAGGCTGGTACAGGAACCCAATCACGAAACTGGATGATCTAAAAGGTTTAAAGATTAGATTTTCAGGTTTGGGTGGTATGGTGCTAAATAAAATTGGCGCATCAGCAACCTTGATGGCAGGCGGTGAAATCTTCGCAGCTTTAGAGAAAGGAACTCTTGATGCCACTGAGTATTCAATGCCTGCAATTGATGAGATTCTTGGCTTCCATAAAGTTGCTAAGTACAACCTGTTTCCTGGTTGGCACCAGCCCTCTACGTCTACCCACTTACTTATCAACTTAGATAAGTGGAATGCTTTATCAAATGCTGATCAGGCGCTTTTTGAAATGGGATGCACCGCAGCAACAATGCGCGCAATCACCCGTGGTGAGTCTCTACAGGGTGCTCAAATTAATAGCTTTAAAGAAAAAGGTGTGACCGCAGCAAAACTTCCTGATGATGTGCTTCGCGAACTACAGCGCGTGTCTGCTGAAGTCATGGAAGAAGAATCTGCTAAAGATGCAGACTTCAAGAAAGTTTGGAATTCACAGCAAGCGTTCCATGCCGAATACCAAGTATGGAAGGAGATGGGCTACCTACCTCGCGACTTTGATTAAAGTCTGACACGTGGCAAATCTATACTCAACTGTCGAGTGATCGGCGGTTGAGTATATTTAAATTTAAAAAAAATGAGGGCATAAAAATGAATAAATCCGAACTGATTGGAGCCATTGCAGAGGATTCTGGTCTTTCCAAGGCTGCTGCTGGACGTGCTCTAACTAGCGTTATGAACCTGGTTACAGGTGCGCTTAAAGATGGCGAATCTGTTTCTTTAATGGGCTTTGGCACCTTCTCTGTTAAGGATCGCGCCGCTCGTATAGGTCGGAACCCTCAAACTGGGGCTGCAATTCAAATTGCTGCTGCTAACATTCCTAACTTCAAAGCTGGTAAAGCACTAAAAGGCGCAGTTAACTAAGACTTGTTTTTACTAAATGGGTGCTTAGACTTCTTCTGGAGATTTTCCTCATTACTTTTTGAATAGGGAGATCGTTATTGCCCTGTCGACATTTACCTTACATAATTGTTTTAACGGAGTGCACTATGCGGAGTCACCATGTCGAACCTAGATGAATTAGAAAAACCCATTTCTCATATTAATGAGTTTACAGAGTCTTTTGATGAAAACACATTTGTGCTTCACGAAACACCACTCACCCAGATGATTGATCGTATTGTAATGACCGTGTGTGGAGTCTTCAACTGGATTTGGGTCATATTGGTGATTGTTATCATTACCAACGTCGTGCTCAGATATGTGTTTAGTCAGGGCATGATCGAACTAGAAGAATTGCAGTGGCACTTATTTGCTGTTGGTTGGTTGGTTGGGCTTTCGTCAACCTTTATCCTCGATGGCCATGTTCGAGTTGATGTTATCCATGACAAATTAAAATATAAAACAAAGGCGTGGCTTGAGTTATTTGGGTTACTCGCACTGCTATTTCCCTTCATAGGCTTTGTTACCTACTATTCTATACCCTTTGTTGAGTTGTCTTGGAACACTAGTGAAACTTCCACATCTGCCAACGGTCTTTCAGCAAGATGGGTTGTTAAAGGGTTTTTATTGTTTAGCTTCGTCCTGCTCAACCTTGCAGCAGCTTCTCGACTAATAAAAGTTATCATTTCGTTAAAAAATGGCTCACCCATTAATAACAATAACAATACAGTTTTAAATTAACGGGTATTTACCATGGAATATGAGCTTAGTCACCTAATGGCAATGGGGTTATTTGCCTCATTTATCGTTTGTCTTTTTATAGGTTACCCAGTCGCTTGGTTGATGGGTGGTCTAGCAATAATATTTACTGCTATTTCCGTATTGTCTGATACCTATCTTGATACTTTTATTGGTCTCGATTGGGGCTATAGTTCAATTATGGTAGCCCGTATTTATGCGGTAATGAATAATTGGATTCTGGTCGCATTACCCATGTTTATTTTTATGGGCATCATGCTAGATCGTTCAGGAATCGCCGAAGACCTTATGACTAATCTGGCCAAGCTTTTTGGTCGCATGAGAGGCGGCATTGCTATTGCAGTGGTGTTTATTGGTGTTCTTCTTGCAGCATCAACTGGCATTATAGGTGCTGCTGTCGTGTTACTGGCTATCCTTGGTGTGCCATTGATGCTTAAGCATAACTATAGCCCTCAACTTGCCTGTGGTGTTGTTTGTGCAACTGGCACTTTAGGAATTCTAATTCCACCTAGCATTATGTTAGTCATGATGGCTGATCAAGTCCGTGTATCTGTTGGCGACCTTTTTATGGGCGCTGTTTTTCCAGGTTTATTGTTGGGTGTTTTGTATGCGGTCTACATCCTTATACACGCTTGGATTGTGCCTGGTGCCGCTCCAGCTCCAAAAGATGCTGAGCCTGTAACCCCCAAGCTTTTATATGATGTGGTTTTGGCCATCATTCCAACCGCAGGACTTATATTCTTAGTTCTTGGTAGCATCTTTTTTGGTATTGCGACACCTACCGAAGCTTCCGGTGTTGGCGCGCTCGGTGCCACTTTACTAGCTCTGGTTCGAGGCAGGCTGTCAATCTCAGCACTCCAAGATGTGGTGCAGCAGACAACTAAGACGACATCATACATCTTCGCCCTTTTTATTGGCGCTACCGCCTTTTCCCTTGTCCTTCGAGGTTTAGGTGGTGACGAGGTGATAGAGAGTGCTTTGACGGGGCTTCCATTCGGACCTCAAGGTGTGGTCATCGTTGTTTTAGCAGCGGTCTTTCTTCTGGGTTTCTTCCTCGACTGGATTGAAATTACACTGATCCTATTGCCACTTATTGCTCCAGTTATGCTCAACCTCGGGGTTGATTTGGTATGGTTCACCATCATGTTTGCTGTTTGTCTACAAACCTCCTTCATCACTCCGCCAGTCGGGTTTGCATTGTTTTATATGAAAGGTGTTGTCCCCAAGGGGATTGATATGATGATGATATACAAAGGCATTATTCCTTTTGTGCTACTGCAGATGTTTAGTGTAGTCATTTTGTTTAATTTACCCTCTATTATCACCTGGTTGCCAAGTGTTGCTTATGGAAATTAGTTAGACCGTATTTTATTGATCACATTATCGGTGATAGCGAACTTTAAATAACTTTATAGAGATAGGCTTATCCAACGCTGTAAGACTGGTAATTTTTTAAGCCCAGACCTTTATGCATCCACAGAACAAGCTGCACTCCATCACGGGAAAGCACTGGGCAGTCAATAATATAAGCCTAGATTGGGTGAATCAGCAACCACGATGGCTGGTCACTCAAACGTTGAAATAACGAACTTTCGTGAAGAAGACCCAGATGATATTGATTTGCGAAAAGCTCACCCAGCCCTTGCGCCTAAGCAATCGCAAGGCCCTATAGTTATTTAAAAACAGCTGGTTTAGCCTACCAAAATACACTCGATTACAGACTAGTAAAAACAATAACTCAGCACATACTTTTACAAACGGTTATCACTACAAAAAATAATACTGAATAATAATCGCGCTGATGGGCTTTTGAATGTGCCCCAAAGTTGCCACGCAGGGTTGACGGTAAGTTTTCATTCTTAGCCAAATAATCAAGACAAGTAAACCAAAAATCATTAACATTATCATCAAGTTGATAGATTTTGGCCTCGAATTTTATGCAATGGACTTTTGTATTTACTAATGTTAAAAATAAGTTCTAATAGAAGAGACACATAATGTTTACAGCAGATTTCAAAGCCCAGCCTTATTGGTGGGATCGCAGTGCGCCACCCACAGAGCAAACCATAGACCTGCCTAAAAAAGTTGATGTGCTTATTATTGGTGCAGGCTATACCGGACTTCACGCGGCCATCCAGACGGCCCGAGGCTCAAGAAATACATTAGTTATTGATGCCGAACACGCTGGCTGGGGTTGCAGTACAAGAAATGGTGGCCAAGTTAGCAACAGCATCAAACCGAGCTTTTCTGAGCTGGAAAAAACCCATGGCAAAGACCTGGCTTTTGCCATTCATAAAGAAGGTGAAGCATCATTAAAGTTTACTGGAGATTTTATCAGAGAAGAGAACCTTGACTGCAGCTATGCTGAGGTAGGGTGCTTTCATGCTGCACATAACAGTGCGCAATATGAAAAACTTGCAAGGGCCCTTGATTATCAAGTTGCCGGACTTGAACATGACGCTTATATGATTCCAAGATCAGAACAACGCTCTGAATTAGGCACAGATGCCTATTTTGGTGGGGCGATATTCCCTCAGCACGCGTCAGTCGACCCTGCCGCCTATCATAAAGGCTTGTTGGGTAAAGCGTGTGATGCTGGAGCTACCGTTATGTCTTACTGCGCCGCTGAAAATATCAATAGGCATAAACATGGGTTTAGCGTAAAAACCTCAAAAGGTACTGTGCAAGCCGATAAGGTGATTATTGCGACCAACGGTTATACGGGTGCTTTAACCCCCCGCTTGCAACGTAGAGTAATTCCTATCGGTAGCTATGTGATTGCCACAGAGCCCGTTGCAAAAGAGCTGATGGATGAGCTAATGCCAAAAGATCGCATCGTTAGCGACACCCGTAAGGTGGTGTATTATTACCGTCCAAGCCCTGACAGAAGCCGTATTATATTTGGTGGGCGCGTGTCTCTTAGAGAAAGTAATCCACGTATAAGCGCCCCCAAGCTCCATCAATCGCTCACGCAAATCTTCCCCCAATTAGAACATACAAAAGTGAGCCATTCTTGGATGGGTTTTGTGGCCTTTACCTTCGACTCCCTCATGCATGTAGGAGCAGAAGATGGCCTACACTATGCTATGGGCTACTGTGGCTCAGGCGTGGGCATGGCTGGGTATCTGGGAATGAGAATGGGACAACAAGTGCTGGGACTGGAGCAAGGCCAGACCCCTTTTAATGACATTAAATTTCAGACACGCCCACTATACACAGGCAAACCCTGGTTTCTTGCACCCTCTTTGATGTATTACCGATTCATGGACAGCTTGAACATTTAACTAAAAATCAGGTTCCAAAGCGCAGACTGCGATAAGACAACCGTTTTTGGTGGTTGAATTGTGCACCGTGCCATCGCGCAGCCACACTAGATCGCCAGGGCCATAATCGACACCATCATGGTCTCTTAGGTCTCCTTGGATAATCAAGAATTCCTCGTCGCCTTTGTGCTTATGGGGTACCGTCGCAGTTCCTGGAGCCATTTTGTAAATATAGAAACCGCTGCCTAAAGGTGTGTCATTATTAAGTTGCAGCACCTCGCCGTCGGGTTTGCCGTTGGATTGAATGGGAGTGAACAGGCTTTGGAAAATGTTCGCCACGCGTCGATCTGCTTTAGGAATGGGTTCCATGGTGTATACCTTTATGAATGACTGTGCTTCATCAATTATGAGTTGAGGCTTGGCATTTCTCGCTTAAATAGGCCTTGTTCTACAATGTCAGGGTCGGCCTCAAACTCCTGCGCTGCGAGGTGACCAGAAAACACTGCATCGGCAATCAAACCTGGCGCCAGCGCGTCACCGATTAGGGTCAACGACATAGGCATTAACATAGGCATTAACATAGGCGAGGAGGTGCCATTATCGTCTTGCAACTGCTGCAATTGTTGATACAAAGGTGACGCTGATTCGCGTTCTGTGACTAGTACCAAACTGGTGCAAGCCAGCCATTCATCTTGGCCACCATATTCACATTTTAATTCAACACCCACATGATCAGACTTTTGGCTCACGTTAACAATGCTCTTGTTGGTATGGATGCCGACTCCCTGAGCGACCAAGCCTTGTTGCACTTGTTTTTGCTCAAGCGTAAGTTCAGTAAAAGGCGATACGATACTGGCACTGGTGACAAAAAGCACCTTGTGGCCTAAGTCACTCAAGTGGTCGGCCACTACGCCGCCCAAGTACCCTTGATCATCATCGTAGATCACCACTGGACCTTGACCAAGGGAGACACCATTCATTATGTCATCGGGGGTGTAGACGGCAACCTGCTCTAATCCACCTATGGGCCTGCGAGAAGTGCGGCCAACGCCATCTTTTCTCCACCTTGACCCCGTGGCAACAAACACCTGAGCAATACCCAATTCCAATATTTGTTGGGCATCTAGATGACTGTCGAGGTAAATATTAACGTTGCCCAGCTGCTGTAATTGATAGATTCGGTAATCACTTACACGGCGCCATATCGCCAACCCTTTTAAATTAGATTCAGCTACAACGCGGCCTCCTAAGTGTTTACTAGCTTCACTAAGCATTACCTCATAACCCCGGTTAGCCAGCTGTAAAGCGCATTCCAAACCCGCAGGCCCAGCACCCACAACTAACACAGACTGTGGTGTTTTAGCTGGCGCAATTTTTTCTGGATGCCAGCCACGACGCCACTCTTCGCCCATGGTGGGGTTTTGTGTACAACGAATAGGCACACCTAAGTTATCGCAAGACACACACACATTGCAGCCAATACATTCTCGAATGTCTTCGATTCTTTGTTGTTGGATTTTATTGGGCAAAAAGGGGTCAGCAATAGACGGCCTTGCCGCCCCAATAAAATCAAGCACGCCTTGTTTAATTAAAGACACCATCATGTCCGGTGAGGTCAGTCGTCCCACGCCCACCACCGGTTTATTGGTCACTTGTTTGACAAACTTTGTGTATTCGGTTTGGTAGCCTGAATCTGGTTTAAAACGAGAGGTGACTGAATCATTTGCCCAACCCGACACATTCACGTCCCACAGGTCAGGGATATGTGCCAGCATTTCCACAACCGCCCTGCCTTCTTCATGCGCCTGCATCCCCTCATTACCGAGCATTTGGTCTACAGCAAAACGGAATGCCACGGCACAACTGTCACCGATGGCTTCTTGTGTGTCTTGCAGTAGTTCTTTGGTGAGTCGCAGCCGGTTTTCCAAACTGCCACCGTATTCATCTGTGCGTTGGTTATATTGAGGTAATAAAAAATGATGTGGCAAAGACATTTCGTGCCCAGCATAAACATAAACGATATCAAAACCAGCTTGCTTGGCGCGTATAGCCGCGGCTTTATGCCAGCGCCGAAACTCTCGAATGTCGGCTTTATCCATGGCCCGCGCTTGTTTTGGATAAATAATGTCCAAAGACCGGCTACTGGGTGCTAAGGCTGGGGTACGAGAATATAAGTTAGCCGCATGATTACCGTTATGCACTAATTCAATGGCGGCCAAGGCACCATGCTCATGCACACTTTGGGTCATTAACTGCAGTGCTGGGATATCACGTTGATCCCACAAACGCTGCTCCACAGCGGGTGATAAATCAGAGCTGGGGTGAATTTCTGTTTCTTCGGTACTTACCACCGCCCAGCCACCCTGGGCTTTCATGCCCCGCATAGCGGCATGGGCTTGGGGACGTAAGTGCCCCATACCACAGCAATGAGGCACTTGATAAAAGCGGTTTTTAGCCGTTACTGGGCCAATTTTAACGGCTTCAAATAACACATCATAATTAGACATTTACTTTGCCCCGTGGCAATTAATCATTTTATTTTTATTGCTCTACTTGGTGTTTGCATCACGCTCTAACAAATGCTTTTGGCGGATCATTAGCCAACAGGCGAGTAATACGCCAATGCTCACCATCACGATCATAATGGTTGCTAGCGCATTAATATCTGGCCTCAAGCCTACTTTTACCCGCGAGTAAATGAGCATAGGCAGGGTATTTGAGCCAGGCCCAGACACAAAGCTGGCAATAATTAAATCATCAATTGAAAGGGTAAATGCCAACAGCCATCCTGCAACCATACCAGGGGCCAATAGTGGCAGGGTAATGTCAAACATGACTCTTAAAGGCCGAGCACCTAGATCCTGAGCAGCATCCTCTAAATCAGTGCCCATGCCAGAGAGGCGCGACTGAATAATAACCGCAACATAGGCCATCGAAAAGGTTATGTGGGCAATGGTAATGGTGGTAAAACCCCGCTGTGGCCAGCCAAATGCATGACTTAAAGCAATAAACAACAGCAGCAATGACAAGCCCGTAATGACTTCAGGCATCACCAACGGTGCAGTGATCAAGCCTGTAAACAGCGTTCGCCCTCGAAACCGTCCAAAACGCACCAAGGCAATGCCAGCAAGCGTTCCCAGTATCATCGCAAATGTCGCATTAACCAAGGCGATACGTAAGCTCAAACCTAACGCCGCCCACATCTCTTCACTTTCAAACAATACGCTATACCAACGGGTTGAAAAACCACCCCATACAGGCACCAGCTTAGAATAGTTAAACGAATAAACAATCAGTAAAATCATGGGAATATAAAGAAAGGCTAGGCCAAAGCACAGCATCGACAGGATAAATGTTGAGCGACGCTGCTTCATAAAGTTCCCCTTTCTCGCGCCTGAATGCGTTGATACAGTACCATCGGTAGCACCAATACAATGAGTAACACAATGGCCACAGCCGAGGCTAACGGCCAATCGCTATTGGAGTTAAATTCATCTGAAAGAATTCTACCGATCATCAGTACATTACCACCGCCTAATAGATCTGGAATCACAAATTCACCAGTTGCTGGGATAAACACTAACAAGCAACCAGCAATGATACCGGGCAGGGTTAATGGCAGAGTGACCGTAAGAAAAGCGATGGTCGGTTTAGCACCCAAATCTGCCGCAGCCTCGTCGAGGGCGACATCAAGCTTTTCCATATTCGCATACAAAGGTAAGATCATAAACGGTAGGTAGGAATACACAATGCCAATGTACACAGCGAATTCGGAATAGAGCATCCGAATCGGTTCGTCAATGACGCCGAGCCAAATCAAGAGGCTGTTAATGGATCCTTGATCTGCTAGTAAACCCATCCACGCGTATACTCGCAAAAGAAATGATGTCCAAAATGGTAAAATAATCAACATTAACAAGACATTTTTGGTGGTTGGGTTAGAACGGGCAATGCCATAGGCCATCGGGTAGCCAATCAGTAAGCAAAACACAGTTGATACAGACGCTATTTTTACCGAATTAATATAGCTGTTAACGTAAAGATCATCTTCCCAAAGGTAGCTATAGTTTTCAAAAATCACTCTAATGCTGAGCCCGCCGTCTTCGGCTCGTTCGTACAACGGCGAGTAGGGAGGGCTTGCAATCAATGATTCAGCAAGGCTGATCTTAATCACAATAATAAATGGTGCCAAAAAAAACAACAGCAACCAAACAAAAGGCAGACCCACCACCACAAGCTTCCAGTGCGACTGCAGCAGGTCAACCAAGCGTGATAGCACTCGGCTGACTAGCTGCCCTACTGAATGATGGGTCTTATTGGCAAGCTTCATTTCATCAGCACCACGGCGCTTGATGGGTCCCAGTTTAGATAAATTTCTTCGTCCCAGTCTATCGAGTGTCGATCACCTTTAGGGCGCTTTTGACTGGGCACGCTCACTTCAATAATTTGATCATTGCTAATGCGTATTCGATAGGTGGATGTTTTACCGTGGTAACCAATATCAACAACCACACCTTTAAGCTGATTTTTGGTCACATCCAAAGCTGTTTTTGATAGGGTGATGTTTTCTGGACGCACTGCAATCCAAACTTTTGTGCCCTCGATGATTGAATTAGTGTGATCAGTATTAAACTCGACACCTAACTCTTTACTGGCAACAACCACATGATCAGGCCCACTTTGACTCACCCGCCCCTCAAACATATTGGCTGAACCAATGAAATTGGCCACCAGTCGTGATTCAGGGTACTCATAAACTTCTGAGGGGGTACCAATTTGCTGAAACTTGCCTGCATCCATCATTGCCATGCGGGTCGACAAGGTCATGGCTTCTTCCTGATCATGAGTAACCACAACAAAGGTGACCCCAAGTTGATCTTGAATGTTGATTAACTCAAATTGCGTCTGTTCCCTTAAGCGTTTGTCCAATGCGCCTAGGGGTTCATCGAGCAGAAGTACTTTAGGCCGCTTAACTAGGGCACGGGCAAGGGCCACACGTTGGCGCTGCCCACCCGAAAGTTGATGGGGTTTGCGCTTAATGAAATCTGATAGTTCAACCATGCTGAGAATTTCGTCAACACGGCTCTTAATTTCGTGCTTTGGAATTTTATCGCGTTTAAGTCCATAGGCAACATTTTGTTCAACCGTCATATGCGGGAATAGTGCGTAAGACTGAAACATCATATTAATAGGGCGAGCATAGGGAGGCACATCAGTCATATCAACACCGTCGATATAAATAGTGCCACTTGACGGAGGTTCAAACCCAGCTAGCATGCGCAATAAGGTTGTTTTTCCACAACCCGATCCGCCTAATAAGGAAAATAGTTCGCCTTTGTAAATATCCAGGTCGATATTGTCTACTGCTGTGAATTCACCGAATTTTTTACTCACACTACGAAGTTTGATAAAGGGCTCGGCGTCAGCATCGAGCCAAGGTCTGTCAGAATAATTAGTTTGCTGTGGCATGGTGAAAGTCCAATGGCAGATATTAATAGGTCACAGGCCCTACAGTAACGGCTCTATCGAGCGATCACTGTAGGGCTTGAGATATTATTGGCCAGATTTAAACTTTGTCCATGCACGGGTACGTGCTTTCTGTATTTTTCTTGGGATCGCTTTATAAGTGTACATTTGCGCAACTGATTCGGCCGTGGGGTAAGCTGCTGGGCTCCCTGTCACTGCTGGATCAATCAAGTCAAAGGCACTCTTATTGCCGCTGGCATACCATGTGTAATTACTATTTGCTGCCGCCACTTCGGGCCGCATCATATAGTTGATGAACAGGTGTGCGTTTTCAACATTCTTCGCATCTGATGGAATCACCAGACCATCAATCCACAACATCGCCTTGCCGTTTCCTGGTGGTACGAAAAACTCAAGGTCTACGCCAGTGTCTGCTTCTTCGGCACCGGACATGGCTAATAAACCATCTGGTCCCCAAGTCACTGCAATACAAAACTCTTTCAGAGGCATTTGATTGTAGGCGTAATTATCAAAGGTTTTAATGTAAGGTCGAATGGCAGACAACATTTCTTCGGCGGCGTCATAGTCCGCCTTATTGGCTGAATAGGGATCTAGTCCCATATGGGCCAATGCCATGGGCAGAATGTCTGTAGGCGAGTCCAAAAAGGCGACGCCACACTTGCCTAGCTTTTCCATATGTACAGGGTCAAAAACCATATCCATTGATCCAATGGGAGCGTCTGGGTAGGTTTCTAGCACCAATGCCTTATTGTAGGTCACGCCATGTGTGCCCCACATATAAGGCGTGAAGTAATGGTTACCCGGATCAATATTTAGATCCAATTGCGTATCAAGGCTATCCATTATGTGTTTTAAATTAGGTAGTTTGGATTTATCAAGCTTTTGCAGAATATTGGCGGGAAGTAACCTTGCAACCGCACTACTTGAGTGGCTCACCACGTCGTAACCAGAGCTACCGGCAAGCAGTTTTGATTGAATAGATTCTTCTGAGTCGTAGTTATCATAGGTAACCTTGACGTCAAATTCCTTTTCAAAATTAGCAATGGTGTCTTCGGCAATATACTCTGCCCAGTTAGTGACATTGAGCACGCCTGCGGCATAAGCAGTCGATGTACCCAACATCAGGGTAAACGCTATGGTTCCATGCGTTAAGTGTTGAACGAACTTATTGTTTTTATATTTCATGTTCTCTCCAATTGACATGTTTTACATGCCCAATAATTAATTAAAACTACTTCACTGTTTTTTTATGTCAAAAATGACAACTTATACTCCTCTATAATATTTTTCTCCGACGGAAACATAAGTCCCATCACATCAAATACGGTTTTATTAGCCTCTTTTGGGCTGAATTTACTTTCTCCAATCAGGCAGCTTTGCCACAGACCATCGAGTAGGCCCTCAATGCCCATGGCCGCGACTTCAGCCGATACGGACGTCTTTACACCCTGACATAACTGAGTGCACAAACTTAGCAGGGTTGATGAAAACTCACTATCCGTTTGCCCACACACTTCCTGATAGGTTGGCCTGGATTGTGATGCACCCCAAAAGGCATACCAAACGCCCAAGTTCTTACGATTACACACCGCTGGGCTAAATGCAGACATGACAATTGAGCACAATTGATCAATCGGGGCCTCTGCAGCCACAGCAATGGCAGATTTCCAGTTTTGAGTATATTCCTTGGATAAAAACCGCAAGACCTGTTCAAGTAACAGTTCCTTAGTTTGGAAGTGAAAGATCACCACTCCCTGTGAGACGCCTGCATGCTGGGCTATTTTAGCTATAGTGGTTTGTGACAAGCCAAACTGATCAATACATTCAATGGTAGAGCCAATTAATTGCTGCTTTCGAACTCGTGATTGAAGCGCTCTGCTTCGGTGTGACTGAGGGCTTTTTTGGGCTTCAGCTACGTCCATTGACGCTCCTTATTGATCAGTAGATGAGCTTCATTATTATTGACAAAAAAAGTTTTGTCCAGTATAAATTGACTGAGTGCTTACTCAGTAAGTTACGGTAATCAACTGCATCAATACCCACTGAACTGGCTTTTGGAGATCTATGAACAACCCTACCTCGCAGGTTCAAAAGCAGGACAATCAATTTATCCACCCATGGGACAACTTCCAAAACCTGGGCAACAATCAACGTACTGTGGTTGAAAAAGGCGATGGGATTTATATTTACGATAGTCAGGGCAACCGTTTAATAGACGGTCCCTCTGGCATGTGGTGCGTTAATATTGGGCATGGTCGCAAGGAAATGGCACAGGCCATTTATGATCAGGTTATGCAGTTATCCTTCACTTCGCCATGGTCGATGGCCACCAGCCCAGCCGCGCAATTTAGCCAAGCGCTTGCAGCTGAAGCACCAGGTGATCTTAACCACGCATTCCTCACCACGTGCGGATCAACAGCCGTTGATTCAGCTCTACGCTTTGTGCAGTTTTATAATAATTATCGAGGCAAACCTGAGAAGAAAAAAATCATTTCTCGGTTAAAGGGCTATCACGGCAGTACTTATCTGTCTGCAAGTGTGTCTGGCAAAGAGCGCGATAAAAACTATCTCGATTTTGCAACTGACCTTGTGCACCACATTCCCGCTCCACATCCATTGTTGAAACCAGAGCAGATGACCGATGCTGACTTTCTCGATCAATGTGTTGCCGACCTAGAAAACAAAATTCTTGAGCTGGGAGCAGACAAGGTCGCCGTTTTTGTTGCGGAACCTATCCTTGCTTCTGGTGGTGTGATTGTTCCACCCACGGGTTATCACAAGCGTTGCCTTGACGTATGCCATCAATATGACGTGCTTTATATATCCGATGAGGTGGTCACTTCCTTTGGCAGACTCGGGCATATTTTTGCCTCCGAGGCTGTGTTTGATATTGTGCCTGATATTATCACCACGGCCAAAGGTTTGACTTCGGCTTACATCCCAATGGGGGCTTTTTTAGTGTCAGACCGACTACTCAATGAATTCAATAACCCAGACCTTGAGAGCGCTATATTTTCCAATGGATTTACTTATTCAGGTCATCCCGTTGCCGCTGCTGCAGGATTAAAAAACCTTGAAATAATAAAGCGTGAAAAACTGTGCGAAAATGCGCGCGAAGTCGGGGCTTATTTCCAGCAAAGAATTAAATCACTTTATGATATACCCATTGTTCGGGATGTCCGTGGGCTGGGCCTAATGGCATGTGTTGAATGCGAACTCACTAAAGGCGCAGACGACCTAGAAATGGATTATGAAATTGGCGATCGCATTGACCAACATTGCCAAGCCATGGGCTTAATCGTGCGGCCACTCGCCAATATGTGTGTCCTATCGCCGCCACTTATTATTACCAAAGCACAGATCGATGATTTAGTCGATATTCTCTACCAAGGCGTAGAGTTAGCCATGCAGGATTGCATCGCTGATGGGACCTTTAAAAGCGTTTAAGTGTGTGTATTTCGGAGCTGTAACAATGAATTTTAAGAGTCCAGAAAGTGTCTTTGCACAAGCAAAAAATACTCGCCAAGGCTTGCCTGCATGGACCTATAATAATGCTGAGCTAACGGATCTAGAAATCAATAGTGTTTTCTTGAAAAGCTGGTTATGGGCTGGCCATGTCTCGGAGCTTGCTGAAGCTGGAGATTACCAATGTATGGAGATGGCTAATGAACGTGCGCTCATTATTCGTGGCGAAGATGGCGTTGTAAGGGCCTTTCACAACGTCTGTAACCATCGTGCATCAAGAGTGGTTCCCGATGATAAAGGTCATTGCAGAAATGCATTAGTGTGCCCTTTTCATGGCTGGTCTTATCATCTTGATGGACGCTTAAAGAATATTCCTCGGGCCGAAACATTTCCCGCTATCGACAAGTCTACTCTAGGGTTAAAGCCTATCGAATGCGAATTATGGCACGGGATGATCTTTATCCGATTTTTTGGCAGTGGCCCTAGTATTGCAGAAACATTTAAAGACGCTGAAGCCGAGATTTCACTCTATAAAATTGAAGACATGCAACCAATTAATGAGCCCTGGGCCATGGAGTTTAACTGTGATTGGAAGTCGATCGTTGATATTGATAGTGAGGGATATCATGTACCCATGGGACATAAAGATTACTACGACTTAGTGGGCAGAAGTTATAAAGATCAGGTACTGAACGATCAAGTGAGTCGTTCATGTGGTGATATTGATGCAGGCAAACATAAATCTCAACTTAATCAGGATTATGTGAATACACTACCCAAAGAGAGCTACCTACCCCCTTCACATCAACGGCAATGGATTTACTGGTCCACATTTCCAGGCTTCGTGATCACACTGTTTCCAGATCAGATTGAAATTTATCACTCTTACCCCATTGGCTTTCAAAAAAGTGCCATGGCTGGACGCA
>Ga0209712_10001170_pt1 | contig 22554 bp, 25 predicted proteins | sample ArcOceMetagenome_FD_187443 | JGI IMG/M metagenome (GOLD analysis project Ga0209712, IMG submission 187443) | Marine eukaryotic phytoplankton communities from Arctic Ocean - Arctic Ocean - Greenland ARC118M Metagenome (SPAdes) (version 2) | ecosystem: Environmental > Aquatic > Marine > Oceanic...
AATGTATTTGTGAGGGCTAGTTATGGAAAACTTTTAGGAATCGGCAATACCTTTGAAACCGGATCGCTATACAAGACGGGAGTCGGGGTTGAAGTATTTGACAAAGCCTATAAAAACTCTGGATTGATTGGGATTGAATTCACACAAAAAAGCTTCGGATTTCGAGAAGAAGAAAAATTAATTAGTATTTCATTCTTTTTAGAGATAAGTTTTTTATAACTTGAGGGCATGGTACAGCAAAAACAACGTTGTGGATGGTGCGTGGGCGACCCGCTCTATGAAGCCTATCATGATGAGGAATGGGGTGTTCCTGTGTATGACGATTTAAAGTTGTTTGAGTTTTTGATTTTAGAAACCTTTCAGGCGGGATTGAGCTGGATCACCATTCTACGAAAACGAGAAAATTTTAGAGCTGCGTTTGATGGGTTTGACTATACGAAAGTAGCAAAGTACGATGCTGCTAAATTTGATTCTTTAATCATTGACAAAGGCATTATTCGAAACAAATTAAAAATAAAAGCAGCGATTTCTAATGCACAATCCTTTATTGAAATTCAAAAAGAGTTCGGGAGTTTTAGCAACTACATCTGGAAATTTACAGACGACAAGCCCATCAAAAACTCCGTTAAAGATTATAAAAAAGCACCTCCAAACACACCCTTAAGCGACCAAATAAGTAAAGACCTAAAAAGTCGTGGATTTAAGTTTGTAGGGAGCACCGTTGTGTATGCACACATGCAAGCCACGGGAATGGTCAACGATCATCAAACAACTTGTTTCCGATATAATGAGGTTTAATTATTATAAGGAATCAGTTCTAAAAGCTTCTCGATCACCTCAACTCTCGCTCTACTTTTTTTATTGGCTCTAATGATAATCCAAGGTGCTATTTCAGTATCTGTTTCCTCAAACATTCTGGCTTTATACGACGTATAATCGTCCCAAAGTTCTAGAGCCGATTCATCCACTTTACTGAATTTCCATTTTTTAACAGGGCTCGATTTGATATCTTCAAAACGTCTTGATTGTTCATCTTTAGAGATAGAGAAATAAAACTTTACAACGCGAATTCCAGAATCGATAATCATTTTTTCAAATTGATTGACCTGACTCATAAATACTTCATACTCCTTTTGTGTACAAAATCCATTGACGGGTTCCACAACAGCGCGGTTGTACCAGCTTCTGTCAAAGAAAGTGATTTGACCGTTACGGGGTAAGTTTTTAATATAGCGTTGAAAATACCATTGACTTTTTTCTTCGTCGGTTGGCTTTGATAGTGCGACTACATTTAATTCTCTGGGATTCAAATGTTGAGTGATCCGTCGAATTGCCCCTCCTTTTCCAGCAGCATCTCGACCTTCAAAAATAACAACTAATTTTTCGCCTTCAGCCTCCACCCATTGTTGGAGTTTGATCAATTCTTCTTGAAGACGTTCTAATTTGGATTCGTGATTCAAAATCCGTAACGCTTTCGTAATCGTCATATCATCCTCACTCAGAAACAATTGAAGTCCCCGTTTACTATTCAGTCTTTTTAAATTTCTTGGTGTTAACTCTTCCATAACTAATCGATTTGAGTGATCATTCTGTGATAGCGTTGCACAACATTTGGATCGGGAAGTACCGTGGTATGTGAGGTTCCTTTGCGGTCGTAATCAAAATGAGATAAGACGTGTCGTATGCTTTCTAATCGCGCTTGTTTTTTGTTGTTCGTTTTTATAATAATCCAGGGACTAATGGAGGTGTGGGTTTTACTAAACATCTGTTCTTTGTAAAAGGTATATTTGTCCCATCTGTTTTGCCCTTCTTTATCAACGGGGCTAAATTTCCATTGCTTTAAAGGGTTTTTCAATCTCGAATTGAAACGTTTTTTTTGTTCTTGTTTTGAAATTGAAAACCAAAATTTGATAATAATCACACCATCTTCATAAAGCATGTGCTCAAATTCAGGCACTTGCAACATGAATTTTTTATATTGTTCTTCCCCACAAAAATCCATTACAGGTTCTACCACTGCACGGTTGTACCAACTTCGGTCAAAAAATACCAATTCACCAGGATCAGGTAATTCTTTAATATAGCGTCTAAAATACCACTGTCCTTTTTCAATTTCTGTTGGCTTGGTAAGGGCTACAACACGCATGGATCGCGGATTTAAGTGCTCGGTAAAACGTCGTATGGCGCCTCCTTTTCCAGCAGCATCCCGACCTTCAAACAGCACGCAAACACGTTTTTTGTGCTTGGCAGTCCATTGTTGTAATTCAACCAATTCGGCTTGAAGTTTTAACAATTCTGACTCGTAGTCGATGGTTTCAATTAGCGACTCATAGTTTGAATTCGTTATTTTAGACTTTATGGTCTTTTTAAACGATTCTGTTCCTGAATAGGAATCGAAATCTTCTTGAGTGAGCATAAGCAAATTAATTTTAATTATTTATTTAGTAGTATTTAAGGTTTCAAATAGTTCATAAATTCTATTCTTGAAATAGGCTCTGCGCCTAAACTTTCAAGATGATTGGTGTGCAACTGGCAGTCAATAAGTTTATACTTTGAATTTTGAACAAAGCTTATAAACCCAATTTTACTAGCGTTACTTACATAACTAAACATACTTTCCCCACAAAAAATTGTGTCATTCAATTCAACACCATACAATCCACCTACTAATTTCTTGTTTTGCCACACCTCCACAGATTTTGCGATCCCTCTTTGGTGTAATTCACAATAGGTCTCTATCATTTTATCTGTGATCCATGTCCCAGATTGTGCTTCTCGTTTTACGTTGGCACAAGCTTGAATGACATCTTTAAAATTACGGTTTACAGTAATTTTAAAAGATTGATTTTTTAAAATTTGTTTTGTGCTTTTTGAAACCTTCAGTTTATGAGGGTATAACACAAAACGAGGGTCTGGCGCCCACCAAAGGATGGGTTGATCCGATTCATACCAAGGAAAAATGCCGTTTTGATAGGCGTACAAAACGCGTTCTGGAGACAAATCGCCACCAACTGCCAAAAGCCCTTCTGAGTTTGCTTCTGTCAATGGTGGGAATTTTATAGTTTCATTTAGCCACTTCATACATTTTCATATTGAAGTGTCCATGATTTAACGTTTGTTAAAACGGTAAATCATTTGGCTCATCTGCTGTCAAATCCGTTGCAGGCTCAAAAGCTTGTGCAGGTGCTACAGGAGCAGCATTTGCAGGAGCAGCTTGCTGTAAATTCTCTATTCGCCATCCTTGAATTGCATTAAAATACTTCGCTTCACCTTGTGGGTTGATCCACTCTCTTCCACGTAAATTAATACCTACCTTAATTTGCTGTCCAACTTGGTAGCTATTTAAAAGATCTGTTTTGTCTTGAACAAATTCCACCATAATGTGTTGTGGATATTGTTCTTCTGTAGTCACAACCAATTCACGCTTCTTAAACCCATTAGAACCAATAGATTGTGTTTCTCCGATAAGTTTGATTTTTCCTTGTATTTCCATTTTTATTTTTAAAATTGACGATTAAAGTAAAGAATTTTTTAAATATATACAAATTTAACAAATTATGAGTCTAACTAAAAGTAGAAAGCGATAATATAAAACAATAAATTCACGATAAATACATTATATTTAAAATTGAAAAATATATACCAATGAAAATTTCTTCAAAACAACACGTTTTACGCTGGGTAATGATTGCCATTTCATTCCTTATTATTTCATTGATTTTATGGAACACCTATCGCTTTTTTCAAAAATTCAAAGAAGAAGAGCGCATCAAAATGGAGAATTTTTCTCAAGCACAAATCGAACTTGGAAAGATTATTGACCTGAACGGAAATATTAGCGATTTTCCTTTAAAAATAATTCAAAGCAATACTACGACCCCGATGCTTATTGAAAATTCTGAAGGTAGTTTTCAATCTAAAAACATTGAACAACTCTCGGATAATAATCAAGAATATCTCAAAAATTTAAGTTTAAAATTTAGCAATGAAAATAACCCAATTGAGATTATTTATGAGGGTAAAACGCTCTCAACGATCTACTACGGAAATTCTGATTTACTGAACAAACTGAAGTATTATCCCTTTGCACTTGTCTTGATATTTTTATTGTTTAGTGGGATTGTCTATTTTTATTATAAAAGTTCAAGAACCGCTTCTCAAAATAAACTTTGGACGGGAATGGCTAAGGAAACCGCACATCAAATTGGAACACCCCTTTCTTCGCTTATAGGCTGGACAGAACTCTTAAAATCAGAAGCTGTAAACCCAAATTATATTACTGAGATTGAAAAAGATATTCATCGCTTAGAAACCATTACTGAACGCTTTAGTAAAATTGGGTCGATTCCTTTATTAAAGACCACCAATATTGTGACGGCGACACAAGAGTCTTTTGAGTATTTGGAATCTCGAAGCAGCAAGTTGATCACCTTTAAAATGAATGCTCCAAAGGAAGACATCTTAGTCGCTTTGAACCCCGAACTTTACAGTTGGACGATTGAAAACTTAGTTAAAAATGGAATCGATGCTATGAAAGGCGAGGGCCATATTGAGGTGTCTATACAGACTACGGAAACATTGGTTTTAATAGATGTTAGTGACACTGGAAAAGGGCTTTCAAAAAAATTATTTAGTAGGATTTTTGAAACAGGATATACGTCTAAAAAACGCGGTTGGGGATTGGGATTGTCCCTATCCAAACGAATTATTGAGGAATACCACAAAGGGAAAATTAGAGTGTTTCAATCTGAGGCCGGAGAAGGCACTACACTACGAATTAGTTTAAAACGTTTATAAGAAAGAGGTGATTTTTTTGGCGAGAGCTTCAAATTCTGCTGGAAGCAATGTTTCTTTTTTGATGAATTGCGCATCCTCCATGGTGTTTAAAGGAATCAAATGCACATGTACATGTGGGACTTCTAGCCCAATCACAGTCATTCCGACGCGTTTGCAGTCGACTGCTTTGTCGATGGCAAGAGCAACGGTTCTTGAAAAATCCATCAATTCTAAATAGGTGGATTGGTCTAAATCAAAAATCTTATTGACTTCTTTTTTAGGTATACAAAGTGTATGGCCTTTGGAGTTAGGGTTGACATCTAAGAATGCTAAAAAGTTTTCGTTTTCAGCGACCTTATAACAAGGTATTTCTTTGTTAACTATTTTGGTGAAAATCGAGCTCATAGATTGCTTGTAAAACTTAAATTATCTTGAAATGTTCATGATTTCAAATTTCAAAATACCATTAGGGACTTGAATTTCAGCAATGTCTCCAACACTTTTTCCTAACAATCCTTTTCCGATTGGTGAGTTTACAGAAATTTTTCCTGCAGCCAAATCTGCTTCTCCGTCCGCTACAAGAAGGTAGTCTAATTCCATTCCATTGGACTGATTTTTTATTTTCACTTTAGACAGCACCAATGCTTTGGAAGAATCGAGTTGAGATTCGTCTATCAAACGAGCGCCAGCCATGGTGTCTTCAAGTTTTGCAATGCGCATTTCTAACATGCCTTGTGCTTCTTTAGCAGCATCGTATTCTGCGTTTTCACTTAAATCGCCTTTATCTCTTGCTTCTGCAATGGCTCTTGAAGCTTTGATGCGTTCCACATCTTTGAGTTGCTTTAACTCGCCTCTTAATCTTTTTAATCCTTCGGCCGTGTAATAAGATACATTGCTCATAACTGATAATTTTTAAAGTAGTCGTTCATTTAGGTTTTTGAATAGTCTAATCTTTATTTAGAGCTAAACGCAAAAATCTCGTTTCCACGAGATTGCACTACAAATATACAAAATATTTATCTTACTGTGGTTTTTGTCGTAAATTGTGCCCTTAATTTACATGAATCTTAGACTTCGTCAAATGTCATATCAATCTAAAAAAATGAAGCTTAAAACATTGAAACTGTATGCTATGTTGCTCTTTCTTTGCATGGGCTGTTCAAAAGATAATAATACCGATGCAAATTGTAATTTTTTAGTCAATTTCAATGTATCCGCTTCATTAAACCTCAGCCTTTCGCAGTACAATCAATTGACGTTTCCTAACAACCCTGTGTATGTTCCTAACGAAGGAAATGGCGGAATCATTGTAAATAATACAGGCACGGGCTATGTGGCCTTTGATGCCGCAGACCCCAACCATATTTTTAGCGATTGTTCGGTGCTTTCTATCAATGGGCTTGAAGCAGTTTGTGGATGTAGCGACGCTAATGAATACAGTCTGATTACAGGACAAGTTTTAGAGAATACAGCCTTGCGTTGTGTGCTTAAAGCCTATTTTGTAGAACTTAATGGCAATACGCTTTATATTTCCAACTAAAAAAAGAGACTGTATGAAAATACTTTGCTTTGTCATAGAAATCAGAATGACAGGTTTTTGATTTTTCAGACAGTCTCTTCTAATTTTTAAAACTTCAAGGTAATCCCTACTAAGAAGTTTCGAGTGGCTTGAGGGTAATAGCCCGCCCCTTCAATAGTGGTGACTTGACCGGGCACTGACCAGTCGTCATCGTAAGTAAAATAATAGCCGTTGGACACATATTCTTCATCGAAAATATTATTTATTAAGGCGGACACGACTACAGATTTAAATACTGATTTTGGATTCCATCGATAAGAAATATTAAAATCATTTACCAAATAGCTTTCAAGTCTTGAAGCTTCGGTATCGGTATTCCCCATATATTGTTCTCCAACAAATTTGGTTAAAAGATTTAAACTTAAATTTTTAACAGGACTGTAAACAAACATATTTGAAGCTACAATTTCAGGTGAAAAAGAAATATTTGTGGTTCCAAAATCTTTAAGAACTCCATCTACTTGAGAAAAGGTTTGTTTGTTTTTATTAGAGCTCAACGTGATGTTTGGTTGCACCCTAAATTTATCAGAAAACGCATAAACAGCCTCCACTTCTAGACCAAGTCTGTAGCTGTCACCACTATTTTTTCTGACAGGCGCTCCTACATCATCCAATGCACCTGTAAGAATCAACTGCTCGTTGTATTTCATATAATAGGAGTTGACATTTAGCAGCAGTGCCCCCTTGTTGTAACGCCATCCAATTTCAAAATCATTTAACTGTTCTGCTTTGACGTCTGGATTGCTTTCAAAATCACTTCGACTTGGCTCTCTGTTGGCTCTTGCATAAGATGCATATACATTAGAGTGCGCTGCCAATTGAAAAGTGACCCCAACCTTCGGATTAAAGAAACGATAGGTTTCATCAATCAACATATTGACCAAATCAGAAGTAAGCCCCGATGTCTTATAGCCTACATTTCTGAGTTGTAAATCTCCAAAAACATCTATTTTAGAATTCAAAGTATAGGTCGCTTTTGCAAAGGCACTAAAATCTGTTTTCTTTCCATTTCCAAAATAATATTGATCTCGAATCGAAGCATTTTCAGCAAATTGTTTTGCCCAAATCACTTCTCCAAAATGATCGCCATCATAGGTGCTATAAGACCCTCCAAATGTAAGGTCTAATTCAGTATCGCTATAGTTTGCGGTCGCATTCATCACATAATAATCGTTGTCTAACCAACGTCTTCTAATAAGGTCAGTGACTGGCGTTCCATTGGAATCAACTCCCGTAGCTTCAACAATTCCGTCGTAGAGACTCACATCGTCGTCCGTCCTGAACTGCTCAAAATAACCACGACCAAATGTGTAATTTAACCCTAAATTAGTCGACCAATTTTGATCTATTTTTTGATTCCAGTGGAGTTGATAATGGTCTTGTTTGTAGTTGTCAATTTCGTTGTCATAGGTATATGGATTTTGTCGACGGTTCTGATCTATTTCTTCTTGAGTTAACCCAAACCAAGACTGGTATGTTTTTTCATGCCCTCCAAAGACCAAGGCCTTAATGAGTGTCCCATTCTGATTGTAGGTTCCTTGTAAAAAATAGGATTTAAGGTCCGAAAAAGCTCTGTCAACATAGCCGTCCGATTTAATCTGTGACAAACGCCCTGCAACTTCAAAAACGTCATTAATCTTGCCTGTACTGAATTTAACGGTATGCTTTCGTGTGTTATAACTTCCAAAAGTATTTGAAATTTCAGCAGACGATTTTTCTGAGACAGCATCTGTTAGTATATTGATACTCGCTCCAAAAGCACCCGATCCATTAGTGGATGTCCCTACGCCTCTTTGGAGTTGTAAGCTTTCTACGGAGGATGAGAAATCTGGTAAATTTACCCAAAACGTTCCTAGTGATTCCGCGTCGGTATAAGGAATCCCATTGATGGTAATGTTGGTTGACAAAGGACTGACGCCACGGACTCTAATTCCCGTGTAGCCAATACCCGCGCCAGCATCGCTTGTAGTGACGACTGATGGCAAATAATTTAATAAAACTGGGAGGTCTTGACCTAAATTTCGAGGCTCTAATTGGGCCTTGGTCACATTGGAATGCGTAATCGGCGCATTGGGTTTTACTCTGATAGACTGAACCAAAACTTCGTCTAAGGTTTGTGTTTTGGTAGAGTCACTTGCTACTTGTTTTTGTTGTGCCGTCATTGCAAATGTTGCCAACGACAGTGCAACTAAAAGGACAGATTTTTTCATAAGATAAAAATAATATCGAATAAAAAGAGGTCATTATTCTTTACAAATTAATTGCAAAATTTTTGAAGCAAATGCTTCGTCAAAACTTCAATTAAACTAATTAGTTAATTGAAACTCACATCCCTAAACAGCATTATCTGTTCTAGGTTCAATGGGTATGATCTCAGCCGATATCGGCACCCCTTTTTTGAGAACGATGCAAATATAGTTTAAATTTAAAAAATTGAAAAGCGTTTTTAAAATTATTTTACTTGATGTGTAAACTTTAAAAGATCATTCACTGTTTTAACAGGGTTGAATGTAATAATTGGAACTTCCACAAAAATTGTATTCCAATCGGCCATGCTGCCATTCCACAAACCGGGTCTTTCTAAGGTTTTGAGTTTTTGACCGTGTTTTGTTTTAGTCGTCACAAAGTAAGTGTTGGAATCTATAAATTGCTCTAAATCATAGGCTTCCCCTTTGTGATTTTTGACACCACAAATAATATCAACAGGATTAAAGTGCGTGGCATTCGTCAAAATAGCTTTCTGATTTTTTAGATTTATATCCACTTGACTCGCTTCTACTATTTGCAACGATACTTCTCCATTGTCATGCTTTACCCAAAAAGGGCCACCTCCAGGTTCACTTTCATTTTTTACCATCCCACAAACCCGCATTGGGCGATTAATTTTGGATTGTAAGTATTCAATTTTATGCTTATTTGCATATTTGCTGAATTGAGAGCTAATTACAATATTTAGGTTTTGGGTTAAAAATCCTGCAATTTCTTCTATATCAACTTTAGATATGCCTTTAGACTGCAAGGCTTTTGCATAGGAAAACACCTGACTTTGCGTCTTCAACAATATGCCCGCAAGTGCTTTTTTATAGCGCGCTATTTCATCTAGATAGTTGTTAACCACAACATTATCTACATTTTTAATAAAAATAATATCGGCATCAATTTGGTTTAAATTTTTTATTAAAGCACCGTGCCCCGACGGTCTGAACAGTAGTTTGTTTTTTAACCTGAAAGGGGTGTTTTTTAAATCCATCGCCAATACATCTGTATTCGGTTCTTGATTTGAGAACGTGATTTTGAATGTGGTATTGGTTTTGGTTTCAACCTGTTCTTGTATAGATGCTAATTTTGTCTGGAATTGTTTCAAATGGGCTTTTGTAATCGTAAAATGCAATAAAGCTTTGCCATTTACAGAAGCATATTTTGCCGCTTCAAATAAATGTTCTTCAAAAGCTGTTGAAATATGATTTTTGTACTTGTGAAAAGGCAATAATCCTTTGGGGATATTTGAATAATTTAAATACGTTTCTTCTAAGATGGTCTTCACAAACAAGAGGCGTCTTTGGTCTAAAGTAAGCAGATCATAATCCGGGATCATTGCCCGCATTTTAGCAACTGCATCGTCATGAAACGGAAGTTTTTCGATGGTTACAAAAAACAAAAATAGTTCTGTAATTTTATTTTTATTTATATAAGAATTGATGGATTCTTTTTGAGGGTCGTAATCCGCCAAAAATTCATGCAACATCTTAAACATTCGCGAAGCTGCCCCAGAAGCTGGTGTAAATTTAACTACGGCAAGACAGGTTTTCTGTTCTTCATAATATTCAATGAACTCATTAATTTCTAAGTCTGAAAGTTTTATGATGCCTTTGCCTATAGTTGCCGAGGCTTTTAAATTCACAAAACCTGGAGGTGACTTATAGTGCTCTAATTGCTTGGCAACATCTATCAAGCTAAGCCCTAAGCTTTCAAAATGCTCTATGTCTGAAGGGGTATAATTCAAATCGTTGGTATTAAAAGTTGGTTTATGTGGTTGACCGCATTTTTCAATCGGTCCGTTTTGGAACCGCTTAAAATCACATAAGGGAGCTGCTGTTTTTGTAAAGCCGCTTCAAATGCTGAAAACATTTTTTTTCGTTCATAGGGCTTATCTCTCAAATCGTCCGCCACCCAGGGAACATCAATGTCACATAAAAAGTACAAGTTATAACAATTTTTTTTAGCATAGTCCTTAATTACAGGATCACAGTACCCATCATAGTAAACTTCAGAGTATACTTTTGTTTCCAGCAGGTTGGTATCGCAAAATAAGAGTTCGTCTGTTTTGGCTGCAGCCGCATTTTCTAATTGCATTTGACCGATTGCAATTGGTAATAAATCTGAAGGTTCACAGGTTTTTTGTTCTAAATCCCATTTATTTTGAAGATAATCGCGGGCATATTCAGCAACCCAATGGGTGCCAAAATAATCTGCCAACGCTTTAGATAAGGTTGTCTTTCCTGTAGATTCTGGACCAAATAAAACTACTTTTATGCAGTTTGAATGTTGTTGTTCAAGTGTTTTTTCCATGCTAAAAATCCAAATATAGCTATAATTGTAAAACCTAAATACTGTAAACTATAAAATGTAAACCCTTTGTAAAAATATAAAGGCACCGATATTATATCTGCCACAATCCAAAAAATCCAATTTTCTATTTTTCGTTTTGCCATCAACCACATCCCTACAAAAAATAAAGCTGTTGTGAGTGTATCTACATAAGCAACCCAGCCCTTCCACATGTCAAAAAACTGATAGACCACAAACACAAATAATAAGGTTGCTATAAAAATAATTACCCCTGTGAACTGTTCTCTTTTGGTCATTCTAGATATTGGAGTGACGTGTTCGGAATCTACTTTTCGAGTCCAAATATACCACCCATACAAACTCATTATAAAGTAATAGCCGTTAATCATCATATCGCCGATAAGCTGCCATTTAAATAATAAGTATACAAATATAGAGGTGCTTACCAATCCCGTTGGAAAGACCAGAATATTGTTTTGTTTGGAGTACCAAACAGAGGCAAACCCAAAGATGACGGCGGTTATTTCTAGCACAATATCCGTAAGTGCATAGCCGCTGTATTGTTCAAATAAAAAATTAAAAATGTGGCTCATAATCGCTGCGATCGTTTTTTACAATTTTCATGTTCAAAACGACGTTTTCAATATCGTTAAAGGACGTTTTGATCGTTGCTGTCAAAAATAACATTAAGGCATCATACTCTCCATAGATTTGTGTGCTTAATGGATTTTCGAGGACTCTAAACTCAGAGTCACGCAATGCTTTTATGAAGTCTATAATTGGAGGCTCAAAATCCGTTTGTAATGGCATGAGTGTAAATTCTACTGAAATGTTCATTTAAAATACTATTAAAAATTAGGGCCTACAATGGCACATCCAAATCCTTCAAATTCCATGAAAATGGCTTTATACTTGGACCTCTGAGTGTCTTCAATAACCCAAGCTGTTGTACTGTTAGCCTCTGTTCCAAAAGGCAGAACCAAAAAATGTTTTTTAAACACCATTCCTGGGATTGCATATAATTTATAAAGCGATTCTTTTATACACCAGATCCAAGTCAATTTTTGAATCAGTTTAGGGTCGTTTTCAGTTAAGTAAGAATCTTCATAGCCAATAAATTTCGAAGCAATTTTAATTATTTTTTCGCGTTGTTTTTCAATGTCAACCCCTACTGGTCTTGAACTCACCACTACCGCTGAAAATGTATAAGAATGCGTAATAGAAATGTGTTTTCCATCTTTCAAATGAGGCTTCCCAAATGCATCATATACCAAATCTTCATCTACATAGCCAAATTCAGCAAGTAACATTCGAACACTTAAAAATCCACGTTGATGCAATTCACTTTTCATCCCATTGACGCGCTCCAAACTTTCAGGTCTCAACACGAGTTGCCCAGTAAAAAAATCTTTGGATTCAGATATCTTCCAGATTTTAACAATAGTTTGTGAATTTAAAACAAGTGATTTATAAAGTGGCATTTAATTTTTAAATAGTTAATAGTTATCTTTGCAAGGTATAATAATTAAAAAACGAAAATACACTAATTTATAGGTTAAAACTAAACTAGTGCATTTAAAAAACTGCCTTATGACCGTAAAAACAATTCCCTACACACCTTACAAAGTAAAAGATATGTCTCTTGCTGATTGGGGTCGCAAAGAAATCGAACTCGCTGAAGCTGAAATGCCAGGCTTAATGAGCCTTCGAGAAGAGTATAAAGACAGCCAACCGCTGAAAGGTGCTAGAATCGCTGGTTGTTTACACATGACCATTCAAACGGCTGTTCTTATTGAGACGCTTGTAGCACTCGGAGCAGATGTGACTTGGAGTTCATGCAATATATTTTCAACACAAGATCAAGCAGCCGCAGCAATTGCAGCCGCTGGAATTCCTGTATATGCATGGAAAGGTCTTAGTGAAGAAGAATTTGATTGGTGTATCGAACAAACACTGTTTTTTGGAGAAGATCGTCAACCTTTAAATATGATTTTAGATGATGGTGGTGATTTAACCAACTTAGTATTTGATCATTATCCAGAATTAATGGAAGGCATCAATGGCTTAAGTGAAGAAACAACTACGGGCGTACACCGTTTGTATGAGCGTATGAAAAACGGAACTTTATCAATGCCTGCAATCAATGTGAATGATTCGGTAACGAAAAGTAAATTTGACAATAAGTATGGTTGTAAAGAAAGTGCAGTAGATGCTGTACGTCGTGCTACAGACCTTATGCTTGCTGGAAAAAGAGTTGTTGTTTGTGGTTATGGTGATGTAGGTAAAGGAACTGCTGCTTCTTTTCAAGGAGCTGGAAGTATTGTGACCGTAACCGAAGTAGATCCTATTTGTGCGTTACAAGCTGCAATGGACGGATTTGAAGTAAAGAAATTAGAAACAGTATTGCCTACTGCTGATATTGTAGTGACGGCAACTGGAAATAAAGACATTGTTCAGAGCATTCATTTTGAAGCAATGAAAGACAAAACAATTGTTTGTAATATTGGTCACTTTGACAACGAAATTGACATGACATGGCTAAATGATACACATGGAGCCAGTAAAGTGGAAATCAAAGCACAAGTCGATAAATATACTATTGATGGCAATGATATTATTGTATTGGCAGAAGGGCGTTTGGTGAATTTAGGATGTGCTACGGGACACCCTAGTTTTGTAATGAGTAACTCATTTACAAACCAAGTATTAGCTCAAATCGAACTCTGGACCAATAGAGCTGCTTATAGTAACGAAGTTTATATGTTGCCAAAACATTTAGATGAAAAAGTAGCCAAGCTACACCTTGCTAAAATTGGTGTGGAGCTTACAGAGCTTCGATCTGAACAAGCCAGTTATATTGGCGTAGAAGTACAAGGGCCTTATAAGCCAGAGTATTACCGCTACTAATAACAAGATTTATACAAAAGCCAAAGCATTCGCTTTGGCTTTTTTTTGATTAAAATTCATCTGATAATTAAAGCTAAAATGATGAAATTTCTACCTGCAAAAAAAGAGGATATTTCTCCAATAATGCAACTCATTGGGGAGGCACAGGCGTATTTAGCTGCGCAACATATTGAACAGTGGCAAAATGGGTATCCAAACGAACAGACAATCTTAAAAGATCTCCAGAATAACGAAAGTTATGTTGTAAAATCAGAACATTCTACCCTCCTAGCAACGGCCATGTTTACCCGCAAAAACGAACCAACTTACACAAGTATTGAAGGCCATTGGATCACTAAAGCCGATGCTAAATATGGGGTGATTCACCGCATGGCTGTTGGAGAAAAATTTAGAGGTACTGGCATTGCAAAATTCATTTTCAATCACTGTGAGCAAATCTTAAAACAGAACTCTGTACAGTCCATGCGAATTGACACTCACGAGGATAACCACAGCATGCAAGCATTACTCAAAAAATTAGGCTATGTGTTTTGTGGAGTGATTTACTTAGAGAACAACGATAAGCGTTTGGCTTATGAAAAACTAATCTCCTAGAATTTTGACATAAAAAAAGCCTCGCAAATGCGAAGCTTTTTTATAAAAGTTAATTGAAATTATGCCTCAAAAGGAACAATAGACACATAGGACTTATTGTTTCTCTTTTTTGCAAATTTCACTAGACCGTCCACTTTAGCGTGAAGGGTATGATCTTTTCCAGAATACACATTCTCACCAGGATTATGTGCAGTACCACGTTGTCTTACGATAATGTTACCAGCAATTGCTGCTTGTCCACCAAAAATCTTTACGCCTAGACGTTTTGATTCTGATTCTCTACCGTTTTTCGAACTTCCGACTCCTTTTTTATGCGCCATTTTATTTCGATTTTAATATGTTATAAATTCTAACTTAAAGCTGAAATTAAATCTGATTTTTTCATTGCTGAAATTCCAGAAATCCCTTTAGCTTTTGCTAATTCTTTTAATTGTGCAACAGTCATTGCAGATAAATCTTGAGCAGCTTCTGCTTTTGGAGCAGCAGCTTTTGCAGCTGGCTTAGAAACTTCTTTCTTTGCCGCTGGTTTTGCTTCCGCTTTCGGCGCAGCAGCTTTCGCTGGTGCAGCTTTTTTAGCTCCTGAAGCAACAATGCTTTCGATTTGGATTTCAGTTAAAGCTTGGCGGTGGCCATTTTTAACTCTATATCCTTTACGTCGTTTCTTTTTGAATACGATCACTTTATCACCTTTAAGGTGCTTTAAGACTTTGGCTCCTACTTGAGCGCCGTCTATAGCTGGGGCGCCAACAGTAACTTTGCTACCATCTGCTAAAAGAAGTACATTGTCAAAAGTGACTTGTTTTCCTTCTTCTGTTTGCAAACGATTGACAAAGACTTTTTGGTCTTTTTCAACTTTGAATTGATGCCCTGCTATTTCTACAATTGCGTACATAGCGTAACGTTTTTTATTAAATTAGTTTAAATTAAATTCACTACACCAAAAAGTATAGCGGCTGCAAATATAATTCTATTATCTTAATCTGCAAATAATTTTCAACTTATCCTTTAATTTAGTGGTTTTAAGGTTTGACTTTAAAAAAAAATGTTACATTTGATGTCATAAAATGTAACTTAGTAAGACCTCATACGTCTTATTGAATAATTATAAATTAAAAACTAACTCATGAAAAAATGCTTATGTTCTTTAGCTGCTTTGCTTTTGATGACTTTAACAATCTCAGCGCAAGAAGTTAAATTTGAAGAGTACGATTTAAGTAACGGTATGCACGTTATTTTACATCAAGACAACACAGCACCTGTTGTGACAACTTCTGTTATGTACCATGTTGGTGCAAAAGATGAAAATCCAGAACGTACTGGATTTGCTCACTTTTTTGAACACCTGTTGTTTGAAGGGACTAAAAATATCCCCAAAGGAGAGTGGTTTACGATTGTTTCTTCTAACGGAGGAAGCAACAACGCCAACACTACCGATGACCGAACTTATTATTATGAAGTATTTCCTTCAAATAATGTTGAGCTAGGACTGTGGATGGAATCTGAACGATTACTGCACCCAGTTATTAATCAAGATGGTGTAGATACTCAAAATGAGGTTGTAAAAGAGGAAAAAAGATTAAGAGTTGACAACAGCCCTTATGGAAAATTCCTTGAGATGATCAAAGTTAACATGTTTAAAAAGCATCCTTATAAAGGAACTACAATTGGAAAAATGGCGCATTTAGATGCCGCAACTCTTGAAGAGTTTCAAGCATTTAATAAAAAATTCTATGTGCCTAACAACGCTGTTTTAGTGGTTGCTGGTGATATTGATGTTGCAGCGGTTAAAGTAATGATAGAGAATTATTTTGGACCGATCCCAAGAGGTGAAGATATCGTTAGAAATTTCCCAAAAGAAGATCCAATTACTGAGCCAATGCGAGCGAAAGCTTACGACTCAAACATTCAAATTCCAGCAGTGATGGCAGCTTACAGAACGCCTTCATTTAAGGACAGAGACGCTTATGTACTAAGTATGGTCTCAACCTATTTGAGTGATGGAAAAACTTCTAAGCTATACAAAAAGATAGTGGATGATAAAAAAATGGCGCTTCAAGTTGGTGCTCTTGATTTTAGTCAAGAAGACTATGGGACCTATATATTATATGCATTGCCTTTAGGAGATGTTTCATTGGACGATCTTGTTGCTGAAATGGATGAAGAGATTTTAAAACTTCAAAGCGAACTTATTTCTGAAAGAGACTACCAGAAAATTCAAAATAAATTTGAAAACAACTTTGTAAGCTCAAACTCAAGTTTTGAAGGAATTGCAAATTCATTGGCACGTTACTATATGTTATATGGCGATGTTAATTTAATCAATAATGAAATTGAGATCTACCGTTCTATAACACGTGAAGAAATCAAAGCGGTTGCTAACAAATATCTGAATGCTGACCAACGATTGATATTAGAATACTTACCCGAATCCGATAAGGAATAATAACTAAAAGATCTAAAAATGAAAACTAAATTATACATATTAATTGCCGTGTTTTTCATGTCTCTAGGAGTGAATGCTCAGATTGACCGCTCACAGCAACCAAAACCAGGGCCCGCTCCAGTAATTTCATTGGAGAAGCCACAAGAATTTGAATTAAAAAACGGACTCAAAGTATTGGTTGTTGAAAACCACAAACTGCCAAGAGTATCTTTTAACTTAGCTTTTGACAGAGACCCTGTATTAGAAGGTGAAAAAGCTGGTGTTACTGCGCTTTTAGGAGCCATGTTAGCAAACGGCACGACCACTATTTCTAAAGACGATTTTAATGAAGAAATTGACTTTTTAGGAGCCCGATTGAATTTTGGTTTTAGCGGAGGTTCTGCAAATTCACTAACAAAATACAGCAATCGTATGTTGGAATTGTTAGCAGATGCAGCTATGAATCCTCTTCTTACTGAAGAAGAATTTCAAAAAGAAAAAGAAAAACTTATTGAAGGAATCAAGTCAGATGCCAAAAGTGTTGATGCAATAGCAGGACGTGCTGGCGGTGCATTGGCTTACGGCAAACAACACCCTTATGGTGAGTTCATCACTGAAGAATCTGTTGAAGCAGTAACTCTTGCGGATATAAAAGCTTATTTCCAAAAATACTTTACTCCTAACAATACGTATTTAGTAATTATAGGAGATGTAAATACAAAAGCCGTTATAAAGCTTGTAAAAAAGAACTTCAAAAAATGGGCAAAAGCAGCGACTGCAACAACGGTTGTTGTAGAACCAAATGCGAATCCTGAGTCTTTAGAAATCAATTTTATTGACATGCCAAATGCGGTGCAGTCCAATATTTCTTTGACAAGCACTGTAAAGCTAAAAATGAGTGACCCTGATTACCATGCGGTTCTTATTGCAAATAAAATATTAGGTGGTGGGTTTAATAGTTACTTAAACATGAACCTTCGTGAAGAGCATGGCTATACTTATGGTGCGCGTTCTTCTGTTGGAACAGACAAATACATCTCTCGTTTCAGAGCTGGAGCTGCCGTAAGAAATGCGGTCACTGACAGTGCTGTGGTTCAAACCATCAAAGAAATCAAACGCTTTCAAGCGGAACCTGTAGAAGCGGATGCTTTGTCAAACGCCAAAGCAAAGTATGTAGGTGATTTTGTATTAGCTCTTGAAAGACCAAGTACCATCGCTCAATATGCAATCAACACAAAAATCAACGAACTTCCAGAAGATTTCTATGCGACTTATTTAGAGAAAATAAACGCAGTCTCTATTGAAGATGTAAACCGTGTTGCAAACCTGTACTTTACTGCAGACAATGCACGCATCATCGTCGTTGGTAAAGGAAGTGAAGTGATCGGAAACCTTGAAAAAACAGGCATTCCAATCAATTACTTTGACACCTTTGCTAACCCAGTTGAAAAGCCTGAGTTTACAAAGCCAATCCCCGCAGGCGTGACTGCTGCAACGGTGCTTGACTCTTACATTACCGCCATTGGAGGTCTTGAAGCTGTCAATGCAGTAAGCTCTGTAATGACTGCTGCAAATGTAACGATCGAAGGCATGCCATTTAAACCAACTGCGGTCTCGAAAGTTATGACACCTAACATGTCATCAATGGAAATGTCTATTGAAGGAATGGGAACGGTTATGAAACAAAAGTTTGATGGTACTGAAGGGTATGCAGAACAACAAGGAATGCAACAACCAATGTCTGAAGACGAGCTTGCTGAAAAAGCAAAAGAAAAAGGCTTATTTCCAGAAACTTATTTAGATGCAAGCACATTAACCTTGGTTAGCTTATCTGCTATTGACGGAGTTGATGTTTACAAACTAAAAGTTGAAGAAGATGCTTATCGTTATTATGATGCTGCTACCGGACTTTTAGTGAGAACTGAAAAAACACAAGAAGCACAAGGTCAAACAATAACCTCTGTTCAAGATTTATCCGATTACAGAGAAGTGAATGGTGTCTTATTTCCATTCGTACAGAAAATAACTGCAGGCCCTCAAGTCATTGGGATGACTGCAAGTGAGATTGTCGTTAATGACGGCGTCTCAGCAGAAGATTTTAAATAATCTAACTTTACAAATTCTAAAAGAACCGAGGCATTAGCTTCGGTTTTTTTTTGCTTTTTTATTGGCTAAATAGATACCACACAATATAAGTAAAGAGGCCAATCCTTGGTCCAATCCAAAAAGTTCGCCATCTAGCAACCCCCATAACAACGCTACAAGCGGCATAAGATACGTCACAGAAGATGCAAACACAGGGCTTGAAATCTGTATAAGATTGTTGAATATGATTTTCGCCATCACTGTTCCAAATACCGCTAAGATCGCTACATACCCTATTGAAGCGAAAACCGATTCATGCTCATAGGTTTGAGACGAGAAAAAATCTGAAAAAATTAAGACCAAAAAAGCGGGAATGAATATCGCTATAAAATTCCCTGTAGCTATGGCAAGTGGTTTCACATCCTGAAGGTAGTGTTTAATTATATTGACATTGAATCCATACATAACTGTTGCCAAAACAACAAAACCAGCGTATAAATAATTTTGATCAGGATTGAGTTCCATGCTGTTAAAGATGAGCATTGAAGCGCCTACAAACCCAAGCATCACGCCTAGCATTTGAATTTTAGTAGACGTAATTTTAAAAACAGCCAAGCCTATTAAGGTCGCATTCAATGGTACCAAGGCATTTAAAATAGAGACAATCCCACTGTCCACCTCCGTTTCAGCAAATGCAAATAAAAAGGCCGGTAGGAAAGTGCCAATAAATCCAGATAAAATCACCCATTTCCACTGGTGACTGAGAATCGTTTTGAGAGATTTATAACCAATTACAAAAATAAAGAGAGATGAAATAACCGTTCGTAAACTCCCCAATTGCAAGGGCGTTAGAGCGACTAAACCTTTCTTAATAAGAATAAAGGAACTCCCCCACACGATCGCTAATACAAACAGATACGTCCACTTTTTTTGTTCTTGATTCATTTTGATGACGGATAATTTTTTACAAAATTGAGTAATAAAATTAGAATAACACTGAATTATTTTTACATTTGTTTAAACACCTAAATAAAATACTATGAAATATTTCAAAATTATCTTAACCTCAACATTTCTATTCGTTTTCTTTTTAGCTTGTAAGAACGAGCCAAAATCAGAAATCAAAACGGTAGAAATGAGTGCGGAATCAACAAAAAACATCGACCCTAATGCGACCTATTCTAAAGCAGAATTTAGTATTAAAGGAATGACCTGCGAAATAGGTTGTGCTAAAACCATTCAGAAAAAACTTGCCAGCATGGAAGGTGTGAAATCTGCAACCGTAGATTTTAAAAACGAAATGGCGATGGTCGAGTACGACGTTGATAAAGCCAATCCAATGAGCATATCAGAAAAAGTGACTTCTGTTTCAGACACCTATTCAGTAGAAAACATGAAAACCGTAGCTGAATTTTCCAGCGCTAAAATGGCCTGTAAGAAAGACTGCAAAAAAGCCTGCTGCAAAGACAAAATGGAAGCACACAAAACATCATGTGACAAAGACTGCAAAAAAGAATGCTGCAAAGACAAAATGAAAGCACACAAAAAATCATGTGACAAAGACTGCAAAAAAGAATGCTGCGCTAAAAAAGCTTAATTCGACTGCATTAAGGTTTCTAATTCTTCAACTTCAATAGGAATGTTTTGCATTAAATTTAAAGGTGTGCCTTCAGCTTGAATGACAACATCGTCTTCGAGTCGGACGCCCATTTTTTCGTTAGGGATATAAATCCCTGGCTCTACCGTAAATACCATATTTGCCGTCATAGGTGTTTCTAAAGCGCCAAAATCGTGGGTGTCTAGTCCCATATGGTGCGAAGTTCCATGCATGAAATATTTTTTATAAGCGGGCCATTTTGGATCCTCGTTTTGAACATCTGCTTTGTCTATCAACCCTAAACCCAAAAGCTCAGAGGTCATCATTTTTCCAACCTCCACATGGTAGTCTTTCCAAATAGTGCCTGGAACAAGGAGTGCAGTCGCCTCGTTTTTAACATCTAAAACCGCTTGATAAACAGCCTTTTGGCGCGCTGTAAAACGACCATTTACTGGGATGGTTCGTGTCATATCACTGGCGTAATTCGCATATTCTGCGCCTACGTCCATAAGCAACAGATCTCCATCCTTACAGGCTTGGTTATTTTCTATATAATGTAACACACAAGCGTTGTATCCCGATCCAATGATAGGCGTATACGCAAACCCTTTGGATCGGTTATTAAGAAATTCATGCATGAATTCAGCCTCAATTTCGTACTCCATGACACCTGGCTTGATAAAACCCAAAGCTCTTCTAAACCCTTTTTCTGTAATGTCGCAAGCCGTTTGCATCAACGCAATTTCTTCTGGTTCTTTCACGCCTCGAATCAATTCCATGATTGGAAAATTAGGCACAATCTCGTGACTTGGATAGGTGGATTTGATCATTTTTAAAAAACGATCGTCCCGAGTTTCCATTTCAACCGCTTGACGGTAATGGTTATTATTGTTAAAATAAAAACTGCTGGCTTCTGCCATCAATGTTGAAAAAATCGAATCAAATTCTTTTAACCAATACACCGTTTGAACTCCAGATGTAGCGGTTGCCTGAGACTTACTAAGTTTGGCACCTTCCCACACCGCAATGTGGTCATTCGTTTCTTTTAAAAATAAAATCTCCCTGTGTGCGGCTTCAGTTGAGCTTGGGAATAAAACTAAAATACTCTCTTCTTGATCCACTCCACTGAGGTAAAAAATATTTCGGTGTTGTTCAAATGGAAGTGTGCTGTCTGCACCCGTAGAAAAAACATCATTAGAGTTAAACACAGCAATCGATTTAGGTTGCATCTGCTGTGAAAATTTCAGTCTATTTTTTGTAAATAATTGAGAACTAATCGGTAGGTATTTCATATTTGTTTATTTTTAATGATCAACTGCGACATCTATGATGTCACTTTTACTGAATATCAAGCTTTAGATATGGATGTATCGTATTCTTATATATTTAGTCCAAATTTAGAAAAAAATTTATAATAATAGGCCAAAATTAAAATGTTAAAACACCTAAGGATGAATCTGTTAATTTAAAATAATTATAAATAAGAAAATTAACACGAATGTTATTGTCTAAAACGTTGTCGTGGATTACCTTTGCAAGGTTAAAAAATAGCATATAATTATGAGTGGATTTTTAAAGTCTTCAATCGGAAAAAAGATAGCCATGGCGCTCTCAGCATTTTTCCTCATGTTTTTCATTTTACAACATTTCGCCATCAACATTCTATCTGTAATCAACCCAGATACATTTAATGAGGTGTCTCATTTTATGGGAACAAACCCATTGGTTCAATTTGCATTGCAGCCAGTCCTTATTTTTGGAGTGATTTTTCACTTTGCAATGGGCTTTGTGTTAGAATATAAAAATTATACCTCTCGATCGGTGAGCTATGCCAAAAATAATGGCAACGCAAATTCTACTTGGATGAGTAGAAATATGATTTATAGCGGCGGATTTATCTTGGTGTTTCTTGTGATTCATTTTATTGATTTCTGGATTCCAGAACTAAACATCAAATACGTTGTTGGAGATTCTTCAGGGCTTTTAGCCGATGGATCAGACTATCGTTATTTTGAGGAACTTCAG